>Ga0075423_10000233_pt1 | contig 41137 bp, 33 predicted proteins | sample SoiMethybrSBSTD2_FD_80114 | JGI IMG/M metagenome (GOLD analysis project Ga0075423, IMG submission 80114) | Bulk soil microbial communities from a Populus tree surrounding site in Tennessee, USA - Soil MetaG P. TD hybrid SBSTD2 | ecosystem: Environmental > Terrestrial > Soil > Tree plantation...
CCTCAGCCTCGCGCGTTGGGCCGCGTTCATCGCGGGTCTCACGTTCGCGCTGAGCGCCTTCATCGTCACGTGGCTTCAGTGGTCGTATGCCACTGCGGTGGTGCTCCTGCCGTTGTTGTTCGCCATGACCGAGCTCGTGAAGGAGCGCCCGGGCTGGCGCCCGGTGGCGGGCCTGTCCGTGCTGATCGCGCTGGCGTTCTTCGCCGGCTATCCGCAGCGGGTCGTGTGCTGGCTGCTCGTGCTCGGGATCTGGGTGGTCTGCCGTGCGCGCACAGCCTCCGCGCCCGTGTGGTTCGTCAGCCGCTGGGCCGTCGGCGTCGTGCTCGGCATCATGCTCGCGGCTGTGCAGCTTCTGCCGTTCGCGGAATACCTCCGCAGCAGCGCCGTGCTGGCGTATCGCAGCGAATGGATGCTGTATTTCCCGCTGCCATTCCGATCGCTCATCGCCGTGTTGATGCCGTACTTCTTCGGAAGCCCGACGGGAAAGGATTTCTGGGGGCCGATCAATTTCAACGAGTTTTCGCTCTCGGTCGGCATCCTGCCCTGGCTGCTGCTGCCCGTGGCCGTGCTGACGGCCTGGGCACAGACCGCGACGAAATATTTCGTGACCGTGCTGACCTTGTCGGCGGCGCTGATCTACGGCGTGCCGGTGATCGGCGCGGCGCTGGCCGCGCTGCCAATCCTAGAGACGAGCATCGCGGTGCGAAACGCCGATCTGTTCGTCTTCTCGCTGGCCGCGCTGTGCGGCATCGCGCTGAACGCACTGACGAAGCTTCAGCCGGCTTCGCGTCATTCGGTGTCGCTGGCAGTTCGCGTTGCATTCGGCGTGCTCATGGCCATTGCGCTCGCGTTCGTCGCGGGGTACTACGCCATCGCCGCGCTTCGGCCGATGGTCGTTCCGCTCTGGGCGCAATATCTCTGGCTGCTGCTCGTGTCGACGGCGGCGACGGTCGTCATCCTTCGTATGATCCACGGCGCTTCGGCTGGACCGTCGTCATGGGTCGCGCTCGGCGGCGTCCAGCTGGCGGCCCTGCTTCCGCTCGCCGTCACGTACAACCCCGTCGTGGACTCGCGGCTCCTCGACTACAGCCCGCCGCCGGTCGTGAAGCATCTGCAGGCACGCAGCGCGCTCGATGGTGGCCGCGCGGTCTTCAGCGGGATCGGGGCGGCCAACCTCGGAACGATCTTCAGGCTGTTCGAGTTCGGCGGCTACGACGGCATGACGCCGCGGCACGTCGAGCAGCTCGCAGATCCGCGAGGCTCGCTCGAGTCCTATACGAGCGGCGCGCTGCGCGTCACGCTGGATCCCACGTCGCCCGTCCTCGATCTCCTCGGCGTCCGCTACGTCGTCCTGCCGGCGGGCGCGGCCAACCCCTCGCCGCAGTTCACGCTCGACTATTCAGGGCCGGACGCCGTCGTCTACCGCAACGCGCGCGCGCTGCCGCGCGCGTTCGTCGTGTTTCGGGCGCGGACGTGCCTCGACGAGGCCGCGGCGCTCGGGCAAATCCAGAGCGGCCAGATCGATTTCCGTCATGAGGTCGTTCTCGCTGGTTGTCGCGACATGCCGACAACAGTGGACGCAGCCGGCCGAGTCGCCGACGCCACGATCACGACGTCGACGGCCGATCGCGTCGTCATCGCGACGGCCTCGGACGCCGCGGGCTATCTGGTCTTGAGCGACAGCTGGTTTCCGGGTTGGCGCGCATGGGTCGACGGTGTCGAGCACACCGTCTGGCGCGCCGACCACGCGCTTCGCGCGATTGCGCTGCCGGCGGGTCGGCACGAAGTTCAGTTCCGCTATGTCCCGTCGACGTTCCGCTGGGGTCTGGCACTCAGCGGCTTGGCGACGCTCGTGGTCGTTGGCCTCATGTGGGCGCCCAGGCGGCTCGGCCACACGACGGTCGTGCTCTTGGGCGCCGCGATGCTGTTGTTGCTCGGGCCCGCCGCCGCGGATGCGAAGTTGACCGCCGCGCCGTTCACGCTCGAGGTGTTGCCGGACGTGCTGACCGAGGACCAGCACATCGCGATCACGCTGCGTCCGATCGCGGGCGGTAACGCTGCTGCGACCGGCCAGCCCTACGATATCTATCTCTCGCTGACGTCTGACAGCGACGCCAGGCGCGGCTGGGTCTACATGTCATCTTCAGGCCAGGTGTCGGCCACTCCCGCGGCATTTCGGGCGGCGATCACCACGCCTGCACCCGCACCGTTCAACGCCAGGCTGCGCGGACTTTCGCCTGGCTGGTACATCATCCGCGCGCAGTTCGTGAAATCATCGGCGACCGAGCCAGGGCGAAAACAGTACGTGCACCAGCCTCGCTGGACGACGATTCGCGTCGACCCGCAGCCGTCCCGTCGCGCGAACGTCATGCCCGTCGTCGCCGGGCTCGGCGCGGTGACGCTGGCGGCGCTCGTCATGATCTGGCTGCTCCCGCGATGGTGGGCGACTGAGTCGAATCCGGCCGGCGCCGAAGATCGTATGCCGATCCTCGAGACGAGGTAGACTGACCTCTCGCATGCCAGCCACCCGCAAGCAGCTCACGAGTCGGCTTCTGACGATTGTCGTTTCCGTCACGACGCGCTGACCCGCCAGAACGCCCAGGATACCCGGAGACTTTCCCTGGTGTGGTTTCCATTGGATTCCGTTCAAAGGATGCAATCATAGCTATTAGGCGGACCCCGCTGTGGCACCGGTCTTGCGCGTTCCGCCGGGCAGTCGGTCCGTCGTCGCCGCACTGGCGCGCGGCTGAATTCGGCGCCGGCTTTCGATTGGTATTGGTAAGGTGACCATGTCTAGACAACGCTCGATGGTCAGTGTCCCGTGGGTCGTGACCCTCGTGTCGGTGCTCGTGCTGGTTATCGCCGTCGCAGCCGGGGAAGCCGCAGCCGGCGAAGCGCAGGAAGTGAAGCTTCAGACCTCGCTCGAGCGCCCGGAGCTGCCGGACTTCGATCCATTTCTCCTGGAGCTGCAGGAGCGCACGTTCCGCTTCTTCTGGGACACGGCCAATCCGCAGAACGGATTGATCCCCGACCGGTATCCGACGCCGTCGTACTCCAGCATCGCGGCCGTGGGGTTTGGTCTCACCACGTACCCGATCGGCGTCGAGCGCGGCTACATCACGCGCGAGCAGGCGCGGCAGCGCGTGCTCACGACCCTGCGGTTTTTTTCCAAAGCTCCGCAAAGTTCTGACCCGAGGGGGGCGGCCGGGCACCGTGGATTCTTTTACCACTTCCTGGACATGAAAACGGGCGAGCGCTTCGGCGACAGCGAGCTCTCGACCGTCGACACCGCCCTCCTGCTCGCCGGCGCCCTGTTCTGTCAGTCCTACTTCAACGGACCTGACCCCGAAGAAGTCGAGATCCGCACGCTCGTGGACGAGATCTATCGGCGTGTCGACTGGCGCTGGGCGCAGCCGAAGGCTCCAGCGATCAGCCTCGGCTGGTCGCCCGAAGACGGGTTCTTGAAGTACGACTGGCGCGGCTACAACGAGGCCATGCTCCTGTACCTGCTGGCGCTCGGCTCACCGACGTTCCCCGTCGGGCTCGACGCGTGGACCGAATGGACGAGCACGTACGACAAGCAATGGGGCACGTTCTTCGGGCAGGAGTATCTGAACTTTCCGGCGCTGTTCGGTCATCAGTACACGCACGTGTGGGCGGATCTGCGCGACATCCGCGATCCGTACATGAAGCAGCGCGGGATCGACTACTTCGAGAACAGCCGACGCGCCGTCTACGCTCAGCGAGCCTATGCCGTGGCGAATCCTCGCCGGTGCCGCGACTATGGCGAGACCATCTGGGGCATCACCGCGAGCGATGGGCCCGCCGACGTCGAGATCGAGGATGCCACCGGGCGCCACCGCTTCCGCAGCTACATGGCGCGCGGCATCGATTCCGCCGGCCGACATGACGACTGCACGCTGGCGCCGACCGCCGTCATCGCGTCCATGCCGTTCGCACCGGAGCTCGTCATCCCGGCCACGCTCGAAATGCACCGCCGCTTCGGCAAGTACATCTACTCGAGGTACGGCTTCCTCGACGCGTTCAACCGAACGTTCACCTTCGACGTTCCGCTGCGACACGGCCAGCGCGTGCCGGAGTTCGGCTGGGTCGCCGGCGACTACCTCGGCATCGATCAGGGCGTGATCCTGGCGATGATCGAGAACTACCGTAGCGCGCTCGTCTGGCGCGTGATGCGCAAGAACCCGTACCTGCGTCGGGGCCTCGAGCAGGCCGGCTTCTCGGGTGGTTGGCTCACCGGTCCCGGTCAGTAGGGCCGTCCTCCTCGCTCTCGTTGCGACGCTGACGCTCGCCGCCGGTTGCGGCTCGTGGTCCACGCGGGAGACGGTCCTGCGCTTCTGGGCCATGGGTCGCGAGGGTGAGGTCGTCGCCCAGCTGCTCCCGGAGTTCGAGCGCGCCAACCCGACCATTCATGTGAAGCTCCAGCAGCTGCCCTGGACGGCCGCGCACGAGAAACTGCTCACCGCCTTCGCCGGAGATACCACGCCGGATGTCTGCCAGCTCGGAAACACGTGGATTCCCGAGCTCGTCGCGCTGAACGCCCTCGAGCCACTCGACCGCCTCGCAGCCGGTTCGGCCGTCGTCGACGCGGGAGACTACTTCGCGGGCATCTGGGACACGAACCGGATCAACGGCAAGCTGTACGGAGTGCCGTGGTACGTTGACACGCGTCTGCTGTTCTATCGTCGAGATTTGTTAGCGCGTGCGGGGTACTCGACGCCGCCCCGGTCATGGCGCGAATGGACACAGATGCTGACCGCCCTCAGCAAACACGCGGGAGCCGATCAATACGGGATCCTGCTGCCGCTCAACGAGTTCGAGCCGCTGCTGGCGCTCGCGCTGCAGCAGGACGATCCGCTGCTGCGCGACGACGGGCGGTGGGGCAACTTCAGCGCGCCGGGGTTCCGCCGTGCGCTCGGGTTCTATCTCGAGATGTTCCAGCGGGGCTGGGCGCCCCCGCTCGGCACCGCCGCCATCTCGAACGTCTGGAACGAGTTTGGCCGGGGCCGATTCGCCTTTTACATCTCGGGACCGTGGAACATCGGCGAGTTCGAGCGCCGGTTACCGCCCGGCCAACAAGATACGTGGATGACGGCGCCGTTGCCCGGGCCCGACGGTCCTGGCGCGTCGATCGCCGGCGGCTCGAGCCTCGTAGTGTTTCGGGCGTCGCGCCATCAGGCGGCCGCCTGGCGTCTCATCGAGTTCCTGTCGCAGCCCTCCGTGCAGCGTCGCTTTCACGCGTTGACCGGCGATCTGCCGCCGCGACGCGCCACGTGGGCGGACCCGCAGCTGGCCGCCGACATCCATGCGCGAGCGTTCCGTGAGCAGCTCGAACGAGTGAAGCCGGCGCCCAAGGTGCCCGAATGGGAGCGTATCGCCACGGAGATGCGCCTGACAGCCGAGCGCGCCGTCCACGGTCACCTGACGGTGGAGCAGGCCGCGCGAGATCTCGACACACGTGCGGCGCAGATCCTCGAAAAGCGCCGCTGGATGCTGGCACGCCGAGAAGCCAGTTGAGGCGCGTCGGCACCGCGTGGTGCTTCGTCGCGCCGGCGCTGCTTGTCATCGCGGTCTTCTTTTTCGTCCCGGTCGTCGCCGCGCTGGCGCTGAGCTTCACCGACTTCGACATCTATGCGCTCGCGGACAGCCACAACTTGCGCCTCGTCGGCCTGCGGAACTACGTCCAGCTGCTGCAGACGCCGCTCTTCTGGAAGGCGTTCGGCAACACACTCTACTTCGTCGTCGTGGGTGTGCCGTTGTCGATCGCCGTCTCGTTCGGCGCCGCCCTGCTCCTGCACTCGCGCCTGGTCCGGTTCCGGGCCTTCTTTCGCACGGCCCTGTTCGCGCCGGTGGTCACGACGCTGGTGGCCGTGGCCGTCATCTGGCGCTATCTCTTCCATCCGCACTACGGGCTGCTCAACTACGCGCTGGGACGGCTCGGCCTTCCCGCCATCGATTGGCTCGGCGATCCGCACTGGGCGATGCCCGCGATCATCGTCCTCGCGGTGTGGAAGAACTTCGGCTACAACATGATCATTCTTCTGGCCGGCTTGCAGAGCATTCCGGAGCAGCTTTATGAGGCGGCCCGCATCGACGGCGCATCGGTCTGGCGCCAGTTCCGTCACGTGACGCTGCCGATGCTCGCCCCGATCGTCGCGATGGTGAACATCCTCACCATCGCCGGATACTTTCAGCTGTTCGCCGAGCCCTACGTGATGACGCAGGGTGGGCCGCTGCAGAGCACTGTCAGCGTGCTCTACTTCATGTACGAGGAAGGCTTCAAATGGTGGAATCTGGGCTCGGCCTCGGCCGTCGCGTTCGTCTTGTTCCTGTTCATCTTCTGCGTCACCGCCGTGCAGCTGCGGGTCGTGCGATGGCAATCCACCGCGTGACCCCTTCCCTGCCCGCGGTGCTGATCAACGGGCTCTTGCTGGGACTCGCGACGGTCACGCTCTTTCCGCTCGTGTGGATGGTCGCGGTCTCGTTGATGTCGCCCGGTGAGGCGAGCACCTTTCCGCCGCCGCTGGTCCCTGGTCGGCCGACGTTCGCAAACTATCGCGAGCTGTTCGCCCATGCCGGCATGGGGCGTTATCTGTTCAACAGTGCGATGTTGGCGAGCGTGGTGACGCTGGTGTCGTTGTTCTTCAACGTCGCCGCCGGCTACGGCTTCGCGAAGCTGCGCTTCGCCGGGCGAGATCGGATCTTCAAACTCCTGCTCGCCGCGCTCGTGATTCCGTCGCAGGTCGCCATGGTTCCGCTGTTCCTGCTGCTCAAGCACCTCGGGCTCGTGAACACGTACGGCGGCGTCATCGTGCCGGCCATGGCGAGCATCTTCGGCATCTTCGTCGTGCGCCAGTACGCGTTGTCCATTCCCGACGAGCTGCTCGAGGCCGCCCGCATCGATGGGGCCGGCGAGTTTCGGATCTTCTGGTCGGTGATCGTTCCCGTCATCCGACCCATCATCGTGACGCTCGCGGTGTTCACGTCGCTCGGCGCCTGGAACGACTTCATGTGGCCGTTGATCGTGCTGGGCGACAGCGATCTCTACACGCTCCCGGTCGCGCTGGCCAGCCTGTCCCGCGAGCACGTGCAGGACAACGAGCTCATGATGGCCGGCTCCGTACTCACGATTCTTCCGGTGCTCCTTGTCTTCCTGGTACTCCAGCGGTACTACATGCAGGGTCTGATGCTCGGAAGCGTCAAGGAATGATCCGCGCGCTCATCATGCTCGCCATCGCGCTGGCCGCGTCGGGTCCACCACGTCCCGCGCGTGCCGCCGACGCGCCGTCCGTCCGGGTGCTCGATGCCTTCGACGACATCGCGGCGTGGAAAGCCGGAGCCTCCGATGACGTCCGGGCCTCGGTGCATTCGGCAGACGGTGTGGGAGGTCGCAGTTTACGCCTCGACTTCGATCTCGCGGGCACCGCCGGCTACGCCGTCGCGCGCCGCTCGCTCGCGCTCGATCTGCCGACGGATTACGAGATCGTGTTCTATCTCCGCGGTGATGCTCCGACGAACACGTTCCAGCTCAAGCTCGTGGACGCGAGCGGCGAAAACGTCTGGTGGGTGAACCGTCCCGATGTTCAGTTTTCGCGCGAATGGCAGCTCGTCAGGATCAAAAAGCGCCACATCGAATTCGCGTGGGGGCCCACGAAGGATCGAACGCTTCGGCACGCCGCCGCCATCGAATTCGTGGTCGCCGCCGGTCGTGACGGCGGGCATGGCTCCGTGTACGTCAGCCAGCTGGGCCTGCGCGAGATGCCCGAGACCGCCGCCGCTCCTGCACCCGTCGTGCGAGCCTCGTCGTCGCTGCCCGGCGCCGAGGCGTCGCGCGCCCTCGACGGTTCCGTGGGGACCGCGTGGAAGAGTGATCCGGCCGCCGGTCCGATCCAGGACCTCACGATCGACTTCCAGCGGCCGCGCGAGTTCGGCGGCCTGACGGTGCGCTGGCTGGCCGAGACATATGCGTCGCGGTACGACGTTCAGTTCTCCGACGATGGCACCCGATGGCGCACCGTGCGACGCGTTGTCGGAGGGCGCGGCGGTCCGGACGCGGTCTTTCTGCCAGAGGCGGAGACACGCTTTCTGCGGCTGGCCCTCCACGACGGCCCGGCGCACGCCTATGGCCTGGCCGAGCTCGAGATCCGAGACCTCGCATTCGGCGCCTCACCGAACGCCTTCTTTCAGGCGGTCGCTCACGACTGGCCTCGCGGCGCGTACCCGCGCGGCGTGTCGGGCGAGCAGACAGCCTGGACGATCGTCGGCGTCGACGGCGGCGACGAGAGCGGTCTGCTGTCGGAGGACGGTGCGCTCGAGGTCGCGAAGGGAAGCTTTTCGATCGAGCCGCTGGTCGTGGCCGACTCGGGCGTCGCGAGCTGGGCCGACGTCGAAACCCGTCAATCGCTGGTCGACAACTACCTGCCGATGCCTGCGGTCACCTGGCGTCGAAACCCATGGGAGCTGCGCGTGGCGGCGTTTGCCTCCGGATCGCGAGGCAACGCCCGGCTGATCGCCCGCTACACGGTGCGTAATCTCACCGCGCAGACGTTGCCGCTGCAGCTCGTCCTGGCCGTGCGTCCCTTTCAGGTGAACCCACCGTCGCAGTTTCTCAACCTGGTCGGCGGCGCGAGCGCGATCCGTCAAATCAAATGGGATGGCACGACGCTTTCGGTGAACGGCGATCGCAACGTGTTTCCGCTGCGCACACCGGACCGGGTGGGGGCGTTTCCGTTCGATGCCGGGCCGATCACGCGCGTGGTCAGCGACCCTGACTGGACCGGCCCGTCGGAGATTCACGACGACTTCGGCTACGCGTCCGCCGCGCTCGGGTATCGGCTGGCGCTGGCGCCCCACGGCAGCGCGACCATCGGCGTCGTCGTCCCGCTCTCGGGACCGCCGCAACGCCCGGATCTCAAGGGCGAGACGCCCGCCACATGGATGAACCGGGAGCAGACGGCCGTCGCGGCGGCCTGGCGCGCGCGGTTGAATCGCGTCTCCATCGATGTTCCGCCGGCGGGTCGGCCGCTCATCGCGGCGCTCCGCACGGCACTGGCGCACATTCTCGTCACGCGCGACGGTCCCGTGCTGCGGCCGGGCACCAGGTCCTATGCGCGCTCGTGGATCCGTGACGGTGCGATGATCGGCGAGTCGCTGCTGCGTGTCGGTCACGCGGATGCGGCCGCCGACTACCTGCGGTGGTACGCGCCGCACCAGTTCGCCAATGGCAAGGTGCCGTGCTGCGTGGACGCGCGCGGCGCCGACCCGGTGGCGGAGAACGACAGCGCCGGCGAGCTCATTTTCCTCGCCGCCGAGATCTATCGATATACGAACGATCGTCGACTGCTCGAATCGATGTGGCCGCATGTCGAAGCCGCGGTCGGCTATCTGGAGTCGCTGCGACAATCCGAGCGCACGGCGGCGAATCTGGATCCCGGCACGCGGGCCTTCTATGGGCTGCTTCCGGCGTCGATCAGCCACGAGGGCTATTCGGCCAAGCCGATGCACTCGTACTGGGACGATTTCTGGGCGCTGAAAGGCTACAACGGCGCGATCGCGATCGCGTCGACGCTGGATCGGCGGGACGCCGCAATCCGGTTCGAGGCACAGCGCGACGAATTTCGCGCGGATCTCACAGCCTCGCTGCGCCACGCCACCGCGGCCAAGGGCATCGCGTATCTGCCGGGCTCGGCCGAGCTCGGCGATTTCGATCCGACATCCTCGACGATCGCGATCGCGCCGGCGGGTGAGCTTCACCGGCTGCCTGCCGAGCTCGTCCACGCGACGTACGAACGCTACTGGCGCGAATTCCTCGACAGGCGGGATGGCCGCATGGCGTGGGAAGACTACACGCCCTACGAGCTGCGCACCGTCGGCACGTTCGTCCGGCTCGGATGGCGCCAGCGCGCGCACGACCTGCTCGCGTTCTTCCTCGACGGCCGTCGTCCCGCGGCGTGGAATCAATGGCCCGAGGTGGTCGGCCGCGATCCCAGGCAGCCGCGCTTCGTCGGCGACATGCCGCACGGCTGGGTCGCCTCGGACTTCATCCGCGCGGTGCTGGATCTGTTCGCCTACGAGCGCGAGGCCGACCAGAGTCTCGTGGTAGCCGCCGGCGTTCCGCCGGAATGGCTCGACGGCTCGGGAATCAGCGTCAAAGGCTTGCGCACGCCGTATGGTCTCGTCAGCTACTCCGCCAGGAACGAGCGGGGACGACTCGTGTTGCAGCTTGACGGATCCCGTGTGCCGCCCGGCGGCGTGGTGTTCGTCTGGCCGGGTCCGCAGGCACCACCGCGCGACATCAACATCAACGGCAAGCCGGCGCAGTGGGATGGGACCGAGCTTCGTGTCCGCGAGCTGCCGGCGAGGGTCGTCATCAAATGATCGAGTTTCCGCAGAGCTTTCTCTGGGGAACGGCGACGTCCGCGTACCAGGTCGAAGGCTCGCCGCTCGCCGACGGCGCCGGCCCGAGCATCTGGCACCGCTTCAGCCACACGCCGGGGCTGGTTCGTGACGGGGCCACTGCCGACGTGGCCTGCGATCACTATCGGAGATATCTCGAGGACACCGCGATCATGCGGAGCCTCGGGACGAACGCTTATCGCTTCAGCATCTCGTGGAGCCGCGTCATGCCGCGCGGCCGAGGCGCCGTGAACGGCGCGGGGCTGGACTTCTACGAGCGGCTCGTCGATGCGCTGCTCGCGCGCGGGATCGAGCCGATGGTGACGCTGTACCACTGGGATCTCCCTGCGGCGCTCGACGATCTGGGTGGCTGGCTCAATCCCGAGATCGCGAAGTGGTTCGCCGACTACGCCGCGCTGGTGTTCAGACGGCTGGACGGCCGCGTGAAGCTGTGGACCACGCTGAACGAGCCGTGGGTCGTCACGGACGGCGGATACCTGCACGGCACGCTCGCCCCGGGCCATCGGAGCCGTTTCGAGGCACCGATCGCGTCACACCATCTCCTGCGCGCGCACGGCCAGGCGGTGAGCGCCTATCGCGCCGAGGGACGCCATCGCATCGGCGTCGTCGTGAACCTCGAGCCGAAATATCCGGCGTCGGAGGACCACGCCGATCGCGCCGCCGCGCAGCGCGCCGAGGCTTACATGAACCGGCAGTATCTGGATCCGCTCATCGTCGGACGTTACCCGCCGGAAATGCGCGAGTTGTTCGGCGAGGCGTGGCCGGAGTGGCCGGCCGAGGACTTCCGCCTCATCCGACAGCCGATCGACTTCCTGGGCGTCAACTACTACACGCGCGGCGTCACGCGGTTCGATCCGCACGCGTGGCTGCTGCGTGCGGCGACGGCGCGCCAGCCGCGGGCGACATATACGGAAACCGGCTGGGAGGTCTGCCCAGCTGCGCTGACCGACACCCTCGTCTGGGTCCAGCAGCGCTACGGCGATCTACCGCTTTACGTCACGGAGAATGGCGCCGCCTTCTTCGACCCGCCGACGGTCGAAGCGAATCGTCTGGCGGACCCTCTGCGCGTCGACTATCTCCGCACGCACATCAAGGCCGTGTACGCGGCGATCGAACGCGGCGTAGACGTGCGGGGATACTTCGTGTGGTCGCTGCTCGACAACTTCGAGTGGTCGCACGGTTATTCGAAGCGCTTCGGCATCGTGCACGTCGACTTCGAGACGCAGAAGCGCACGCCGAAAGCCAGCGCGCTGTTCTACGCGAGCGTCATCGCCTCGAAGGGGCAGGTGCTCAACGACGCCCTATGACGCCTGATCCAGCGCCGCGCCGTTGGCCCCGTTGGTGCCGTTGGCCGACCCGTTGGTGACCGGCTCGGCGCGCCAGCTCGGGTGAGCGGCCGGCGAGGTCGAGACCTGAAGGTGCAACTGGGACAGCATCAACGGGTCGGTCAGGAACGCCAGCTTTTGCCGATCACTCAGCGCGTTCGGCCCGTGCTCGACGGCGGTGGCGATGGCGCGCGAGGGCCGACGCGCCGAACGCCGCGCACCAGAGGATGACGCGGCGCAGGCGATCACAATCGCGTTGACGACGGGATCCACCACCGCGTTCACGAAGGCGGGCGCGCCGTTGGTGTGGCTCGCGTGGGCGCGCATCACGCGCAGCTCGTGCGGCGGATCGGTCTCTTCGGGAATCAGGAACAGTTTCGCACGGCGCATCGCACGGCCGAGCGACACGCGGCTCGAATAGACCGAGATCGGCATCGACACCGCGAGGGCTCCGACCACCGGGAGCAGTAGCCAGGTATAGGACGGGTGGACCCAATAGATGCCGGCGCCCCACGCGATGCCGATCAGCGTGTGGACACCGTGGCGCCGCATCGCCTCGCCCCACGTCGTCTGGGTGTCCTCGCGTGGCGGACTGCTCCAGTTGACGTGCCACCCGGTGAGCGCCGCGATGACGAACTGCGTGTGGAAGAGCATCCGGATCGGCGCGAGCAGCGCCGAGAAGACGACCTCCAGCAGCACGCTGAGCGTGAACCGCAGCACGCCGCCGAAGCGCTTGGCGCCGCCGTGCACGATGACCACGATCGCGCCGAGAACCTTCGGCAGGAAGAGCACGACACCGGTCCCGACGGCAAAGCCGATGGCCGACTGCACATCCCATTCGGGCCAGATCGGGAAGAGCTGCCGCGGATGGAAGAAGTACTGCGGCGGGATGACGGTCTGCAGCACGATAAACGCCGTCGACAGCGCCAGGGACAGCAGCCAGAGCGGCGCGGAGACATAGGTCATGATTCCGGTCATGAACACCGCGCGATGCGCGGGATGGAGCCCTTCCCACACGGACAGCCGCGAGTTGATCAGGTTGCCCTGGCACCAGCGCCGGTCGCGCTTGAGCTCGTCGAGCAGATTCGGCGGCATCTCCTCATAGCTGCCGGGCAGGTCGTACGCCATCCAGACCTTCCACCCCGCCCGTCGCATCAGCGCCGCCTCGACGAAATCGTGCGACAGGATCTCGCCCGACAGCGGCCCACGCCCGGGAAGCCGCCGCAGCGCGCAGTGGCGCATGAACGGCGCGATCCGAATGATCGCGTTGTGGCCCCAGTAGTAGGACTCACCGAGCTGCCAGAAATGCAGGCCGGCCGTGAACAACGGCCCATAGACGCGGGTCGCGAATTGCTGCACGCGCGCGTACAGCGTGTCCCGCCCCGCCGCGCGTGGCGCGGTCTGGATGATGCCGGCGCTCGGATTCGCCTCCATCAAACGCACGAGCGTGGCGACGCACTCACCGCTCATGACGCTGTCGGCGTCCAGGACGATCATGTAGCGGTACTGGCTGCCCCAGCGCCGGCAGAAATCCGCGACGTTTCCGCTCTTGCGCTTGACGCGGTGGCGGCGCCACCGATAGAAGATGCGGCCGAACCCGCCCACCGAAGTACACAGGTTCAGCCACGCGTGTTGTTCCGCCGTGAGGGTGTCGGGGTCGTTGCTGTCGCTGAGGATGAAGAAGTCGAAGTTCGGCAGCGCCGGCGTCGCCGCGAGCGACTCGTACGTCGCGCGCAGTCCAGCGAACACACGTCCGACGTGCTCGTTCCGGATCGGCATGATGATGGCCGTGCGGACGTCCAGCGGAAGCGGCGTGTTCGCCGCGGCGGAAGCGGTGATCGCGTGGCGGTCGCGCCCGAAGCACAGGAGCACGAACCCGCTCAGCGCCGTCCAGAACCCCAGCGAGACCCAGGCGAACAGAATCGTGGAGAGGCACAGGATGGCGAGCTCCAGCGGCTGCTCGCCGTGATACGGCAGGATCCGCGTGGTCATGCAGTACGCGAACGTGATGGTCTGGAGCAGTGCCAGGATCGTGAAGATCGTGCGCCGCGCCGTGGCGGCTCGCGTGAGCTGCGCGTCGGCGGCCTGCTGCGGCGTGTCGCTGGCATCGTTCGTCGCCGCCGAGCGGTCGGCGGGCCGTGGCCGCACGCCCCGCAGCAGCGAGACGAGTATCGGATCCGGCCACCCGGCGGGACCCATGGGGGTTCGGCGGATGGGCGGTGCGGTGACCAGGCCGTGCACGTGCCCGGACTCACCGCGCCCCGAGTCTATTCGGGCGGGACGATGTAGCTCCATGTCTCCGCTACGATTTCGTTGTTGTGCTTGAGCTGAGCCCGCAGCTCTACGGGCTTGGCGGCGTCCAGGCGGCGAAACCGGGCGACGAAGCGCCAGCCGCCGCTGACGTCATTGCGGCTCGCGCGATGCTCGAGCAGCTCGCCGTTGCCGTCGACCCAGACCACCGGCTCCACGGGCGCCGTGGCCGGTAGCTTTGCGAGCGCCGGGCCCTCGTAGTCGACGTGGAATTCGATGGTGCCGTCCTCCGCTTTCACGTACCCGCGCCCCCGGCGTGTCTCGCGGACCCAGGCGTGCGGCGGTCGCGTCTCCCGCTCCTTCTGCCACAGCACGCGATAGCCGAACGCAAACGGCTGCTTGGGGTTAGGCGCGCGGTCCGGGACCCAGTATGTGACGACGTTGTCGTTGGTCTCATCGGGGACCGGGATCTGCACGAGCTCGATCTTCCCGGGTCCCCATGAGCCCTTCGGCTCGATCCACGCCGATGGCCGCAGCTCGTACCGCGCTTCGAGGTCCTCGTAATGACCGAACCACCGCTCGCGCTGCATGAGGCCGAATCCCGCCGGGTCGGTCAGCGCATCCGAGGTGACCAGCAGGCGCTTGGGGTTCGTCAGCGGGCGCCAGATCCACTCGTCGGTGCTCGCGTGGATGGAGAGGCCGTCGGAATCGTGGACCTGCGGCCGATAATCCTCCCGGTTCGAGCGCTGATTGGCGCCGAAGAAGAACATGCTGGTCAGGGGGGCCAGGCCGAACTTGCCGCCGCTCTTGCGCGCGAAGAGCCTGGCATCGACGTCCAGCGCGGTCGTGATGCCGGGCTTGAGGACGAACCGATACGCGCCCGTGGTGCGGGGCGAATCCAGCATCGCGTAGATCGTCAACTCCTTTGCGTTCTGCGACGGGCGCTCGATCCAGAACTCGACGAAGCGCGGGAACTCCTCGCCCGCGCTCTCCGCCGTGTCGATGGCCAGGGCTCGCGCCGACAACCCGTAGCGCTGCCCCTTGCCCAGCGCCCGGAAATAGCTGGCGCCCAGGAACACGAGCACCTCGTCACGATAGCTCGCCGTGTTGATCGGGTAATGCACACGAAAGCCGGCAAACCCCATGCCGCGCAGTTCGTCGCGCTCGAGCTTGTTCTTGCCATAGTCGAACGCGTCGGGATCGAACGGTATCTCCCGAACGCCCTCGGAGCTCACCTCGTTGACCGCGACGGGGTCCTGGTAGTACCAGCCGCGATGGAAGAACATGATTTCGAAGGGCAGCTTCGTGTTGCGCCACAGCGAGCGCTCGGGGCGATACCGGATGTCGCGATACTGATCGTACGAGAGCGCCTTGATGCCCTTGGGAAGGCCAGCGTTCGGCTTCTGGTAAGGCGCGGCAGCCAGTTTCTCGGCACGCGAGGCGACGTCGTCCAGGCTGAAAGCACACGCGTCCGCACTGGCCAGCACCAGCGCTACGAGGACTACGAACGGACCGAGCACGGCGAGCTGACCGACGCGTGTCATGCTCTTAGCAACAGCGTTCGAATACCTCGTTACAAGCAAAGCCGCCCCTGCCAGCCACCTCGCCGACCCGAGCGCCTGCCTGGAATTTGTGCTTCGACAATCGCCAAACTGCGACGCTACGCCCTTGACGCTAACATGCGAGCGGAGTACGTCAAGCACTCACCACGCGTTGACCGGCGGACCGCCGGCGAGTGTTCGGCTAGGCGCTCGAATTATCAGAGGATACACCGGGGGGACGTTCGCGGCGGTCTGAGTGACCGCCGCGAGATCGTCCTGAAAACCCGCCCGTCAGTGACGAAACGCTCGGTGCCTCACCGCTCCGACACCGGCGCCGGCGCCAGCGGCACGCCACCGGGGCCGTGGGCGAAGTCGAGCGGCGAAGCTGCTGGCTGCTGGCCGACGCCGGGCCGGCTCCAGTCGCACACGCCGGTCGCGAACGTCGCTTCCAGGCGCGTCCACTGGTTGGCCGAGAACACCACTGGAAGATAGTCGGCCGGATTGAGCGGTTTCAGCTGGCACTTCAGGATGTTTTCCGCGAGCGGCCCGCCCGCGACCTGGCGGGGCGATGAGTGTTTCATGAGCCGCGGGTCGGCATCGCACACCGCGAAGTCGGTGATCGGGGTCGTAAAGTTCGGGTCGCCGGTCAAAAAGCAGAGATCGTGCGCCGCCGCCGGCTTGGCCGCAATGACCTCGTCCTGGGTGCGCACCGAGTTGAGCGTCTCCTTCGGGGCGCTCACGGTCAGATTCGACAGCCAGGTGTCCATGGTCAGGAACGAGTTGAGCGTCACCGCGGCGACCTGCGCAGCGGTGGCGGGCAACAGGCCAGTGCCGTAACGCCACATCACCTGGTTTCCGTGATTGCCACCATTGTCGGCATCGATGCGCGCACGCTCGGCGAAGCTGCGCCAGATGTAATGGATGCCCTGTTCGTCGTAGCCGCGCGAGTCGATGATCGGCAGCTTGCCGAGGTGCTCGCCGCTGGCGACAATGCCGGCGCGGTAGGCGATGTCGAGCGCAGGCAGGTCGGCCGTGCTTCGGGTGGGCCGCCGGTTCGAATCGGCGTCGAAGCCGCCGATTTTCTCATTCAGCGTCACGAACTCCTCGGGTGTGATCGATCCCGCGAAGAGCGCCTTCAGGCCGTACTGGATGCCGACGTTATCGCCTGTCTGCCGGGCGCGCATGCTGCCAGCAGGGATGCCGGCGGTCGTGCCCCACACCGCGGTGGCGAGATCGGGGTCGCCGCACCGCGTGCCGTTCGGATTGGTCGCCGGATCGTAGACGAGCGCGGCGGGCAGCCGGCAATTGTTGCGGGGCGCGCCCTGAGGCGCGATGGCGCCCGTATTCTGATCGATCACGTTGATCGGCACATAGTTGCCGGGCTTGTTGTTGAAGCCGAACGAGTTGTTCCACGACTGGCAGCCCAGCTGGTCGAGGTGGCCGTTGATCGCCGTCTTCTTCGCGTTGATCTGGGCCTGCGTCAGGCCGCCCATCAAGTTGAGCCAGTCGGCACTGGCGTAGAAGTTCACCAGCAGCACGCAATCGGTGACCTCGAGTCCCGTCGTGATCGAGTCCGGGTAGTCGCAGCTGGGCTGGATACCATCGAGCAGCCCCGGGAAGATCGAGGCGGTGGTGTTCTGCTGGATCGATCCGCCCGAACAGCCGTTGCCCATCGTGTAGAGGATTTCCCCGTAGGTGTCGACGATGTGCTCCTTCATCATCATCACCGTCTCGGACACGAGCACGCGGTTCGAGTTGAACAGCGAATCCGTGAGGCTGTTGTCCACCACCATGAAGCCGCGCGACAGCGCCGCGTCATCGGCCCAGTTCTGCTCGGTGCGGAACTGCAGCCGCGGCTGTCCGGTGGACGCGCCGAAGCTGTAGACGACCTTGCCGTTCCACTGCGGCTGCGGCGCTAGCGCGGTCCACGGGTGGGTTGGATCGAACAGCACTGCGATGTCGTAGATGCCGCGATTGAGGGTTCCTCTCTCGACCCTCACGATGTACGGCACCATCAGGCCGGTCGTGGTGGTCGTCATGGCGAGATCGGGCGGCGGCGGACTCGCGGGGTTATATGGCTTGAAGCAGTTGTTCGCCGGCGGCGCCGTGGGTGGGCTCGGATCGGGCAGCCCGTTCGAGCAGCCCGCGGTCGTCGTGCGATAGAACAGCTTGTACTCGGTCGCGATGTTGCATTGCGCGTCGACGGCGAAGGTCGTCAGCCCGCTCGCGTTCGACGCCGGCGTGTTGCCGGATGCGGGCACCGGCGTCGGGGTTGCGCAGATCCACGGCTGCGTCTGCGAGCCCAGCAGCACCGGGCCGCCGATCGGGTGGTTGATGATCCTGAGCGTCGCCCTCGGACGGCCGTTTCCCTGGCCGTTCGAGTCAGCCAAGAACTCGTTTTCGCCGTTCACCAGTCCCGTCAGCACGCCCCGCATCGTTCGGGCCGCCTCGTTGGTCTGGAACGCCCCCGTCACCTCGTGTCCATTGAGCCACAGCGTGACCTTCTTCAGCGGCACGTTGATGGGCACGCGCACCTCGACGAGCGCGTCGCCGCCGCTGACGAGATCGGCGCGGTTGGACAGCGTGACGAGTTCGAAGTTGGCGGGAACCGCGTCGACGCCGGCGACGCACAGCGTCGTCACCAGGCAGACGGATACGAGCAGACTCAGAATCCTCATGGGGGGCTCCCTATTGGTGCGGGTGCGCTGCTCTTGATGCTGGTCTGCTGCGGTCCGTGAGTAGACTCGATTGGCGCCCTGGCGGCAAGGCTCGTCGCGTTAGACTCGACGTCCCAGAGCGTTACGCCAGGAGGCCACGAAGATGCGCATGGACAGCAAGATCGGGATCGTGACCGCCGCGGCATCGGGTATGGGGCGCGCCGGCGCGCTTCGGTTCGCGCGTGAGGGAGCCCGGGTGGCGGTCGTCGACGTGGACGCGGCCGGCGTGCGCCGGGTCGTGGACGAGATCACCAGCGCCGGCGGCACCGCGCACGGGATCGTGGCGGACCTCACGAACGACGAAGACTCACGCCGAATCGTCTGGGACACCGTCAATCGCTTCAAGAGCCTCGACTTCGTCTGGAATCACGTCGGGCATCCGGGGCCGGCGGCCGTCGAAGGCATCGACCTGAGCGCGTTCGATCTCGCGATCGACCTGAACCTCAGGACGGTGTTGATCACCACCGAAGCGGCGATTCCCGAGATTCGCGCGCGCAGCGGCGGCAGCCTGCTTTTCACCGCATCGACGTCGGGCCTCGTCGGCTCCGGTTTCAGCCCCGTGTACTCGATGTGCAAGTTCGGCGTCGTCGGATTCGTGAAGAGCCTGGCGCTTCGACTCGCGAAGGACAAGATCCGGGTCAACGCGCTGTGTCCCGGCCCGATCGACACGCCGATGCTGCGGGTGTTCGTCGCACGGCCGGATCAGAAGTCGACGGCCGGCCTCGATCCGGAAGAGCTCGTGCAGAAGCGCGCCCACGGCTCGGTGCCGCTGGGCCGGACCGGCAAGCCGGAGGAGATCGCCAACGCGGCGCTGTTCCTTCTGTCCGACGAAGCGTCGTTCATCACCGGCGCAGCGCTTCCCGTCGACGGCGGCGTGACCGCGGCGTAACGCCGCGCAAGCATCTCTCGTCGGCCTGCGCCTCCGGCGCCGCGGCGGGGCTTCGGGTATACTGCGCGCGCCAAAGGACCGCGCGGTGGCACTCAGGATCGGCGTCGATATCGGTGGGACGTTCACGGACCTCGTCGCGCTCGACGAGGGAACGGGAACGGTCGTCAACGCCAAGGCTCTCAGCACTCCGTCTCAGCTGATCGACGGCGTCCTGGCGTGCGTCGATCAGGCCGGCGTCGATCTCGCCGACTGTCGGCTCACGATCCACGGCACGACGATCGGCATCAATGCCGTGCTGGAGGGCAAGGGCGCGCGTACCGGACTCCTCACCACGCAAGGCTTCCGTGACGTCCTCGAGATCGGCCGCGGCAACTTCCTGCGCATGTACGACGTGCTGTATCGCCGTCCAACACCGCTCGTGCCGCGCGGCCGCCGCCGCGAGGTGCCCGAGCGGATCGGGGCGCGCGGCGAGGTGCTCGTGCCGCTCAGCGAAAATGCGGTGCGCGAGGCGGCGCGTGCGCTGGCCGCCGATGGCGTGGAGTCGGTCGCCGTGACGTTTCTCTTCTCGTATCTGGATCCGACCCACGAGCAGCGTGCAGCGGCCATTGTCGCGGAGGAGCTTCCGGGCGTCGCGATCTCCGTGTCGCATCGGCTCAGCCGGGAATGGCGCGAGTACGAGCGCACCAACACGACGGTTGTGAACGCCTACGTCCTGCCGATCGTCGACCGTTATCTGTCGACGTTCGAGCAACAGCTGGCGGAGCGCGGCTTCCGCGGCAGCGTGCTGATCACCCAATCCAACGGCGGCGCCTCCTCGCTCTCCGCCGCCCGCGAGCGTGCCGTGCACACGCTCGAGTCGGGACCCGCGGCAGGCGCAGTCGGCTGCGCCAGCCTCGCGCGCCTCCTTCGGCTCGATCGCGTGATTTCCTTCGACATGGGCGGCACGACGGCGAAGTGCGCCATCGTCGACAACGGCATGGTGCAGACGACCGACGAGTATCACGTCGACGGCCGGCCGTTGCGCATTCCGGTGATCGACATCCGAGAGGTCAGCGCCGGCGGCGGGACGATTGCGTGGATCGACTCCGGCGGTGCGCTCGCGCTGGGACCGCAGAGCGCGGGCGCCGCCCCCGGTCCCGTCTGCTACGGCCTCGGCGGCGGCGAGCCGACGGTGACCGACGCGAACGTCGTGCTCGGTCGCATCGACGGCTCGCGCTTTCTCGGCGGCACCATGCCGCTGGACGCCGCGGGCGCCGCGCGCGCGGTCGACGAGCGGCTGGCGCCGCAGCTCCGGCTGTCGCACGCCAGCGCCGCCGCCGGCGTCGTGCGGCTCGCCGACGTCAAGATGGCGCTTGCCGTCCGCAGCATCAGCACCGGGCGCGGCCTCGATCCGCGTGACTACGCGCTGGTCGCCTACGGCGGCGGCGGGCCACTGCACGTCGCGTCGATCGCGCGTGAGCTCGGTATCCCGCGCGTCGTCATCCCACCGTCGCCGTCGACATTCTCGGCGTGGGGCATGCTGGCCACCGACCTGCGGCACGACCTGGTGCGCACCGTCCTCGAGCGGCTCGATGCGACAGACACCGCGTGGGCGGAGGCGCGCTTCGCCGAAATGCAGGCGGAGATCGCCTCGATCTTGCCCGGCGCGGGCGCGCCGGTCACACACCGCGCGGTGGATTTGCGCTATCTCGGCCAGGAGCACACGGTGACCGTCGCGGTGACCGATCTCGCCGACTGGGGCGATCTGCGCAAGCAGTTCGACGACGCGCACGAACGCGCGTACGGCTACGCCGCATCAGACGTGGACGTGCAGCTGCTGAACCTCCGGCTGGCGATCGTATTTCCGATCGAGCGGCCGCGCCTGCCGCGTTTGCCGCGACGAGGCGAAAGCCGGCTCGCGTTTACGACGCGAAACATCTACTCGGTGGCGGCCGGCGAGTTCGTCGAGCACCGCGTGGTCCAGCGCGGCGACCTCCTGGCCGGCGACACGATCGAGGGGCCGGCCGCGATCGAGGAGCCGGGGACGACCACGATCATCGACGTCGGCGACCGGCTCTCGGTCGAAGAGCACGGCTGCCTCATGATCCAGGTCGACGCAGGCTAGGCCATGGCACTCGATCCCATCACCGTCGAGGTCATCCGCGCCGCGCTCAACGCGGCCGCCGAGCGGATGCGCCTGACGATGATCAAGACGGCCTACAACCACATCATCAGCGAGAGCCTGGACTTCGGGTGCGCGATCTTCGACGCGAACGTCCAGATGATCGCTCAGGGCATCGGACTGCCGGTCTTCCAGGGCCACCTCGGCTTTCCGATCGAGGCGACGATCCAGGATCGCGGCCTCGACGCGTTCCGCGAAGGCGACATCTTCATCCACAACGATCCGTACACAGGCAACGGTAATCATCTGAACGACGTCGCGATGACCGCGCCGGTGTTCTGGGACGGCCGGCTGACCGGCTTCGTGTCCGTCAAGGCCCACTGGACCGACGTGGGCGGTCCGGTACCGAGCAGCATGCAGGTCGGCTCGCGCGAATTCCGCCAGGAAGGGCTGCGCTTCCAATCGGTGCGGCTGTTGAGCCGCGGCGAGCTCAACGAGGAAGTGATGCGCGTCATCCGCGCGAACATCCGCATCGAGAGCGGCACGCTGAAAGACGTTCAGGCCATGATCGCGGTGTGCCGCGCCGGCGAGGCGTCGTTTCACGAGATCCTCGCGAAATACGGACGCGAGACGGTGCTCGAGGCGACCACCATCTATATGGACCAGTCGGAGCGGCGGACGCGGGCCGCGCTGAGCGCCATTCCCGCCGGCGCCTATCACGCGGTTGGCCACTTCGACAACGACGGCATCACGCTCGACAAACCCGTCCGCGTCGAGATGACGATCGATGTGCGCGACGGCCGCATGTCGGTCGATTTCACCGGTTCCGACGCGCAGGTCGTCGGGCCGTTCAACTGCGGCGACGCGATCACGATCAGCGCGTGCCGCCTGCTGATCAAGTGCCTCACGACGCCCGACGATCCGGTCGATGAAGGGTGCTTCAGGCCGTTGCGCGTGATCGTGCCGCGCCGCTCCGTGCTCGCGGCTGAAGAGCCGGCGCCGACGGCGCGCTATTACGTGCCGATCAATCTGCTCATCGAGCTCGGGCTGCGCGCGCTCTCGAACGCGCTGCCGGAGCGCATCCCCGCCGGCGCGTACGGCGATCAGATGCCGACCATCGCGTTCGGCACGCATCCGCAGACGGGCAAGCTCTTCATCCAGGGCGACCTCAACGCGGGCGGCACCGGCGCGCGGCCGGCCTACGACGGCGAGTCGGCGATGATCATCTTCGCGGGCTCGACCGCGCGCAACAATCCGGTCGAGGTCGTCGAATCGCGCGTGCCTTCGATGCGGATTCTGAAATACGGTCTTCGGATGGATTCGGGCGGCGCCGGCAAGTTCCGCGGCGGCCTCGGTGTCGAGCGCATCTATCGGTTCCTCGAATCGGGCTTCATCACCTTCAGCCTCGAGCGCAAAGCGACGCCGCCGTGGGGTCTTCGCGGTGGACTCGAAGGCGCGGTGAATGGCGTCGAGATCACGTCGCCCGACGGCTCGGCTCGTCACGTGCGCAAGGCGACGCAGCATCCGATCGCGACCGGCGAAGTCGTCAAGATCATGACCGGCGGCGGTGGAGGCTGGGGACCACCCGCAGATCGGGATCCCGAGGCGGTGCGGCGCGACGTGCGCGACGGCTATGTCTCGGCCGAGGCGGCGCGGCGCGACTACGGCGTTCACGTGAACGGCGGCCGCACCAACGGCGGTCGCGTCGGCGGATCCTGAGCGTGGCGGTTCGAACGATCCGCTGCGGCACGCTGTTCGATGGCACCGGCGCGCCGCCATTACGCGACGCGCTGGTCGTGGTGACCGACGGCCGCATCACCAGTGTCGAACCCGCCGCCGGCCGGGCGAGCGCGCCGGGCCCGGACATTCTCGATCTCCGCGATCGGTTCGTGATGCCGGGTTTCATCGACTGCCACAGCCACGCCTCGCTCGTCCCGGGCGAGGGCGACCAGCTCGGTCAGCTCTGCCGCGGCCCGGTGCCTCAGGCGCTGGCCGCGACGCGCAATCTGCGGCGAGACCTCGCGGCCGGCACCACCACGATGCGCGTGATGGGTGAGGAGCATTTCGTCGACGTCGACGTGCGCGATGCCATCGACGCCGGCGTGATCCCCGGGCCGCGACTGCTCGTGGCCGGGCGCGGGCTGGCTGCGGACAATGGGCACGGTCGCGCGCTGACGAGCTACGACGGCATCGACGAGGTTCGCCGCGGCGCGCGGGAGAATCTGCGACGCGGCGCGAATCACGTGAAGATCTTCGTCACCGGCGGCGTCAGCTCGCCCGGTCCCATGCCGACCGGCAGCGCATACACGCGCGAGGAAATCCGCGCCGCGGTCGAAGAGGCCGATCGCGTCGGCACGTATGCCGCAGCGCACGCGCACGGCGGCCCCGGGCTGCAGCTGGCCGTGCGCGAAGGCGTGCGGACGATCGAGCACGGCGCGTTGGCGACCGACGAGGACATCGCGCTGATGATCGAGCACCGGGTCTGGCTCATCTGTACGTTCGCGGTGTTCATGCATCCCACCGGCATCGAGCAAGGCGATGGACATCGGACGGCGATCATGGACAAGGTCCGTCAAGCGCGTCGCATCGTCGCGGGAAACTTTCCACGCCACCTCGCCTCGGGCGTGCGCTTCGCGTGCGGAACCGACAGCATGCATGGCCTGATGCCGTTCGAGCTGCAGACGCTCACGCGGTTCGGCGTCTCCGCGGCGGACGCGCTGCTGGCCGGCACCCGCTGGGGCGCCGAGGCGTGTCGCATCGACGACCAGGTCGGGACGATCCAGCCCGGCAAGCGCGCCGACTTGATCGCGCTCGACGGCGACCCGCTCAAGGACATGGCCGCGCTCGAGCGCCTGACCATGGTCATGAAGGATGGCGTGGTGTACGACGGCGCCCACGGCAGCGGCGCCGAGAGGGATCAACGATGAGCGATCACCACTCTGGTCTCACCCGCCGCGCCTGGCTCGCGCGCACTGCCGGTGTCGTGGCCGGTGCCGGTCTCGCCGCGCGCGGCCCGCTGCCGGCCTTCGCGCAGGGCACGCCCAAGCGCGGCGGCACGCTGCGCGTCGCGACCGTCGACAAGCCCGTGAACATGGATCCCGGGTACGCGCAGCTGTATTCGTCGCTGCAGATCTATCAGAACGTCTACAACAAGCTGGCCTATGTCGACGACGCCGGGCAGTTCATCCCGGGGCTCGCGAAGTCGTGGAAGCAGGAGAACGACAAGACGTGGCTCTTCGACCTCGTCGACAACGCCGTCTTCCACAACGGCGAGCCGTTGACGGCGCAGGACGTTGCCTTCACGTTCACGCGGCTGCTCGATGCCAAGAACAAGCTGCCGATGCGCATCTTCTTTTCGCCCGTGGAAGGCGTCGAGGCCGTCGGGCAGTACCAGGTGCGCTTTCATCTCGCGAAGCCGTTCGGGCCGCTGCTGGCGATGCTGACCCAGGCCACGGAGATCGTGAATGAGAAGGCGCTCAAGGAAAAGGATCCGAAGCTCTTCCCGATCGGGACGGGACCCTATCGGTTCGTCGAGTGGGTGAAGGACGATCACGTCACGCTGGAGCGCTGGGACAAGTACTTCCGCCCCGGGCGTCCCTACATCGATCGCATCATCTTCTATGCTCCGGCGGACGACACGGTGCGGTTGACGGGGCTCCAAACCGGCCGGTTCAACTGGATCCAGACGGTGCCGCCGCAGCGGATCCCAGAGCTCGAGCGCGGGCGCGATCCGAAGGCCTCGCCTGGTCGGCCGTACCTGCCTTTCTTCCTGATGCTCAACGCCAGCAAGCCCCCGTTCAGCGATCGGCGGCTGCGCCAGGCGATCGCGTGGGCGATCGATCGCGCGGAGATCGTCAAGCTCGTGTACTTCGGCAGCCACGTCGCGACCGCCGAACCGACGCCCGAGCCGAGCCCGTGGGCGACCGGGGTGAACGCGCACAAGAGCGGCCCCGACATCGCGCGCGCCAAGCAGCTGCTCAGCGAGGCCGGCGCCGCCAGTGGGCTCACTCTGACGTATCTGGTCAAGTCGCAGGTGCCGGTGCTGGTGAAGACCGGCGAGCTCCTCCGCGAGCAGCTCAAGAAGGTCGGGATCACGCTCGACGTTCAGCCGATGGAATCGGGTCAGTACTTCGAGTCGCTCGTGGGCAAGAAGTTCGACATCGCGGCCGCGTGGTGGAGCGTGACGGTAGACCCGGACATGTTCTATTCGCCGCTGCAGCATTCGACGTCGCCGTGGAACTTCTCCGGGTTCAAGTCCGAGGAGGGCGATAAGCGGATTGACGCGTTTCGGTTCACGACCAGCCCGGCCGCGCGCAAGAAGATGTACCCGGACCTCGTGCGCTGGTTCCAGGAGGAAGGTTCGCTGATTATCTTCAGCAACGAGATCCAGCGCTACTGGACGAAGCCGAACGTCTACGGCTCGGTGCCGCTGCCGTCGCTCGAGCTGCGGTTCGAGGAGACCTGGCTCGCCTGAATGTACGCGGCGCGGCGGCTGATCCTGGCCGTTCCGCTGCTCCTGGGCATGAGCATTCTCGTGTTCGGGCTGATGCGGCTCGTACCCGGCGACCCGGCCGTGGTCGTCCTCGGCTACAAAGCGACACCTGAAGGTGTCAGAGCGCTGCGCGAAGCCTTCCACCTCGATGAGCCGTTGCCGGAGCAGTACATGCGTTGGCTCGCCGGGCTCGTGCGGGGCGATTTCGGCCTCGATTTCCGCCAGAACGAGCCGATCGGTCGCATGATCCTCGACCGCCTCCCCGTCACGCTCGAGCTCACGCTGCTGGCCACCGTCGGCGCAGCGCTGATCGGCATTCCGCTCGGTCTGCTCGGTGGCGCGAGACGTCGCGGGTTCGCCGACCGCGCCACACTCGCGATCGGCCTCGTCGGCGTCTCGATCCCCGACTTCTGGCTCGGCATCATGCTCATGCTCGGACTGTCGCTCGGCGCCGGGCTGCTGCCGTCTGGCGGCTTCGTTCCGGTCGGCGAGAGTCTGCTCGAAAATCTGCAGCACCTGGTGTTGCCGGCGCTGACGCTCGCGCTCAGCCGCGCCGCGGTGCTCGGACGGCTGAGCCGCGCCGCCGTGCTCGACGTGGCGCAGCGCGGGTTCGTGCAGTTCGCGCGCGCCAAGGGGTTGGCGGAGCCCGCGGTGCTCTTCCGTCACGTCCTGCCCAACGCCGCCATCCCGATCCTGACCGTGCTCGGCCTGCAGGTCGGCTACATGCTCGGTGGCGCCATCGTCGTTGAGATGATCTTCACGCTGCCCGGTGTGGGCCGCATGACGCTCGACGCCGTGCTCGAGCGGAACTATCCCGTGGTGCAAAGCACGGTGCTGGTCATCGGGGCCATGTTCATGCTGGTGAACCTGGCGACGGACATTCTCTACGGCGTCGTCGACCCGCGAGTACGAAACCGGTGAAAAATTTGGTGTCAAACCTGAGGCGCGCGTGGCTGCCGCTCGCGGGCCTCGCCATCGTCTGCGTGCTCGCGCTCGCCGCGTTGCTCGCGCCGATGCTTCCACTGGGCAGTCCCACGGACATCTCGAAGGATCTGGCCTTGCGCGGGCCGAGCGTGGCCGAGCCGTTCGGCCGTGACGATCTCGGGCGCAGCCTCCTGAGCCGCGTCGTCCACGCGTATCGCGTCTCTCTCGGCGTGGCGATGACGTCGGCGCTGCTGGCCGTACTGGTCGGTGGGCCGCTCGGCATCGTTGCCGGATACTCCGAAGGGCTCCCCGATCAGCTCATCATGCGGCCGCTCGACGTGCTGATGGCCTTCCCCGCCGTTCTTCTCGCGATCGCGCTCATGAGCGTCTTCGGCACCGGCGCGATGCTCGTGTCGATCGCGCTGGCCGTCGTGTACACGCCGGTCATGGCTCGCGTGGCTCGCGCCGCCGTGCTCGCCACCAAGATCGAGGTGTATGTCGACGGGGCACGCGCGCTGGGCGCTACCGTGCCGCGCCTCGTGATGGCCCACATCCTGCCGAACGCCGCGACGCCGATGCTGGTTCAGGCGTCGGTGCTGATGGCGATCGGGATTTTGATCGAAGCCGCGCTGTCGTTTCTCGGTGTCGGCGTCCGCCCGCCGACGCCGTCACTGGGCCTGATGCTGGCCGACGGCCGCGGGTTCATGGTGCAGGCGCCGTGGATGGTCGTCTTCCCCGGGCTCGCGGTGATGCTGGCCGTGCTCGGCTTCAACATGCTGGCGGACGGTTTGCGCGACTGGCTCGATCCCCAGCGCGCCACGGGGCGCTGACGTCCGACGGCCTCGTGCCGCAACGCGCTGGCACGCGGCTCGCAAACGTGATGTCCGTATGAAGCGTTGGCTCATCGCGGTCGCAGTGCTCACAGCGGCGGCGGGATGCGCGCCCATCCCGACCGGTCCGAGCGTGCTGGTCCTGGCAGGCAGCGGAAAGACCACTGAGCAATTCCAGGCGGACGACAATGCCTGTCGTCAGCTCGCCTCGCGAGAGGTCGAGAGGACGCAGGGCGGCCAGGTGCCGGCGCAGCGTCGCTACGACATGGCATACGCTCAATGCATGCACGCCAGAGGAAATCAGCTACCGCAGGCGCCGCCACCCACCACGTCGTCGGCCCCGGCGGCTCCGGGCACGCCAACCGCAGCGCCGATCACGTGGCCGCCGACGCCTGCCCAGATCGACTGCGAGCAAAGCGGCGGGGTATGGCGTGCCGCGCTGGATTTCTGCGAATTCCCCTCGCCCTACAGGCGCTGGAGGTAGCTCAGCCGGCCGAGCGTGATTCGCATCGATTCCGCGTATCAGTACTCGCAGTAACCCAGCTCGGGCCGCCACGTCCCAGCGGTGCCGGGCGTGAGACCGCACTCGCTCTTGGGCGTGGGTGACGTCGTCGAGATAGCCAATTGACCCGGTGACGAACATCCCGCTGCGGCCACGGTGGCGGCCGCAGCGAGCATGAAGACACCACACAACAAGACGCGCCTCATCCCCGGCCTCCCGCGACTAGAATCCTTGTGGCGTCAGGCGGAACGTCTTGGCGAATTTGCTGGCGAAGATCTGATAGCCGATGACGAAAACGAGCTCCAGCACGTCGGCCTCCGAGAAGTGCTCCCGCACGCACGCGAAGCATGCGTCCGAGACATCGCGGTCGTCCGCGACGATCTCCTCGCAAAGCTCCAGAGCCGCCTTCTCGCGCGCCGTGAACCGCTCACTCGCTCGCCACCCGGCCAGCGCGTTCAGCGTCGCCTCGTCGAGCCCCTCCTTCACGCCGACGGCGTGACGGATATCCATTCAGTACGCCGCGTCGTGTAAGCGCGCGACGTTCAGCTGCAGCAGTGCCCGCAAACGGCCGTCCAGCGACGCGAAGCATTCGATCGACGTCCACAGCGCGCCCATGCCGAACATGAGCGCGGGGCGGTGAGCCATGAGTTTCTGGGGTGTCGGTACCTGACCGAAGAGCCGCCGGCCGATGGCGTAGAACGGTCGCATCACGAGTCCCGGGTGATCGATGGTGGCGATGCGCTCGCTTTGCATAGGCTTCCTCCGCGGCGTGCTCCGACGCCGGATTACGTAGTACGCCCAGACGCGCGATTTTGCGAGAACTGCTGCAGGCGGACGATCTTGCGCGCCATGATGCTGCAATAGAGGGGAACGTGGCGCGTGCCGCTTCCGGGACCTGGACCCACTGGTCCGTTCCGGGCATCCCCGCCCCCTCGTGGGGAAGACAGAAGTAGTCGTACACGCCCTCCTTGGCGAACGTAACTTCGAACCGGTCATCCGGGTTCACGAGAAATCCGGAATCCCATGGCGCGGCGCGCTCGGGGATACGCAAGCAGGTTGCCGTTCTTCGGGTGATACGCCGTCGTCGTGTGCGGGTTGCGGGGCGAGTTCATCACCCGGCGGACCGTCATGCGGGGTCGCGTTCTTGCGGAGACACGGCGTCGGTGTCACGTTGCACGGCAGGCGAGCCTCAGTCGGCGCACTGACTCACCAGCCACGCGTGGAAATCCGCCACCTCGGTGAACAGCTCGTGCGGACGAAGCTCGCGTAGCTCCACGAGGCTCGCCGTGGGTGCCCACGCCGCGGCCACGGCGTGCACGCCCGCCTCATGGGCGGCGTGCACGTCGCTGATCGCATCGCCGACGTAAATCACCTCGTCTGGCGCCACACCCCAGCCGGACACCACACGCGCGATCGCTGCTGCCTTCACCACGCCGGTAGGCGAGCCGGTCTCCACGGGATCGAACACGCCGTCGAGTCCGAACGCTTTGAGCGACATCAACGCCGTCGGCCGTGATTTACCCGTGACGAGCGCGAGCGGAACGTCGCGCTGGCCCAGCGACGTCAGGACCGTCGAGATGGCCGGAAAGAGCGCGCACAGCGGAAGATGGCGCTCGTATTCGCTCAGGTAAACGCCGAAGGCTTCCTGCCATCGCTCGGGCACCACACGCTGGAACATGCCGTCCTCGCTCGGCCCGAAGCGCGCCTGAATCTCGGCGTCGGTGAGGGCCGGGCCGGACACGTGCGCAAGCGCGTTGCGGAATGTGGCGAAGCAGATCGCGAACGTGTCGGCGATCGTGCCGTCGAGATCGAAGATGGCGCCGGCCAGTCGCATCCTACTCGAGCTCGTCCAGTGTCAGCCTGAAGCTCGGCACAAATGTCTCGAGAAAATATCGAACCTCGGGAAGCGAAAGCTTTTCGACGGTGGCCCGGAGTGTTTTTTCCGCCTTGGAGAACTCCTGATTGCCGGCGGCGATCTCTTCGAGGCATTTGAGGTAGGCACAGAGCTTGTCGGCGGCGCCGATCAGTTCGTGGTGGAGGGCATCCGCGTCGTTCGACAGGAACACCGGCGCGTAATCCGGTTGCAGCGCCTCCGGCAGCATCTCGTAGAGCTTCCGCGCCGCCGTCAGTTCGATCGACTTGTACGCCGCCTTGATCTCTGGATTGAGGTACTTGACCGGCGCGGGAAGGTCGCCCGTGAAGACTTCACTGGCGTCGTGATAGAGCGCGAGAACAGCCACCCGCTCGGCATCGACACTGCCATGGAAGAGACGGTTACGGATGATCGCCAGCGCGTGAGCGATCATCGCGACCCGCAGAGTGTGCTCCTGGACGTTCTCTGGATACGTGTTGTGCATCAGGCCCCAGCGCCTGATGAAACGCATCCGGGAGAGATACGCAAAGAAGTGGCTCACGCTAGTTCCTGAGCTGTCGTGACGGAGACGGCGCGCTCACGCGGGCCCTCGAACTCGAGCAGCACGATGCGCTGAAACTGGCCGAGAGCCATTCGGCCATGACGCACCGGTACCGAGACCGACACGCCGACCAACGCGCTCAAAACATGCGCGCGCACGTGATCGGCGGAATCGTGCACGTACGTCGTCGCCTGTGGCACGAGCCGGCGAAGCACAGTCAACAGATCATCTGCGATGCCGGCTTCGTTCGTGAGTATCGTCAGCGCGCACGTCGTGTGTTGTGTGAAGACCGTGCAGACGCCGTGGGCAACTGCCGCGACCGCCGACGCGAGCTGGTCGGTGATATCGATCACCTGATCGTGATGCTTGCTGTGCACTGTGATGACGTTCATCGGCGCCTCCTTCACAACGGCGGCCTCTGCAGCACGGCCGGGAAAAGGCGGACATAGTCGGGATGAGCCAGCGGCAACGTCAACGCCTCGTCGAGCGTCACCCACCGCAACTCGGAGTGCTCTGCGTTACGCAATCGCGGCACCCCGCTCCAAGCTCTGACGACGAAGATATGGTAGCGAGCATCCCCATACTTGTCGGGGCGCGGCTCGTCCAGGACGTCGACGTGCTCAAAAACAAGCGGCTCGATGCCGAGCTCCTCCGCGAGCTCACGCACCAACGTTTCACCCGGCTTTTCGCCGCCTTCGGAGTGCCCGCCGACGACATCCCAGACGCCGGGATAGAAAGGGCGGTCGTCCGATCGCCGGACCAGAAGAATCTCGCTGCCACGCACCAACACGGCGCCGGCGCAGATTCTCATCGTTCGCGGCAAAAGAGGAACACGTCGATGACCTCCTCCACCGGCTGTCCGCGATCCTGCCGTGTGCACCAGCGGCGGAACTCGGTGGCTCCCCGATCGAATTCCTCGTCGGGCACGAGCTGGAGCGTCGAGAATGTTCGCGTCGCGACGTGGTCAGCGTAGGCGGTGAGGCTCGACGCGACCGGGTACGCGACGGTCCGTTGACGGATAAGGGACAAACCAGCCTCTCGGCCCACATCGGACAGCGTCTTCCGGACGGGAAGCCGTGCGATATCGATTCCCCGTGCGGATGGGAAGAACGGCAGCCACCGAAGCGAGTCGAGGATCTCCAGCGTCGCGTTGATCACGAGCAGACGCCCGGATGGCGTCAGCACGCGGGCACATTCGCGCAACGCCGTGAGCGGGTCGCGCAGATGGTGGTAGACCAGGTACATGAAGACGAGATCGATCTCCGCTTCGCCGAACGGGAGGGCGTCAGCGGAGGCGCGAAGCCACGTGATGCGTCGCGCGTCGGACTGCTCGCTGGCTGTGGCCAGCATACGCTCTGACGAGTCGATGCCGTACACCCGAGCGCGGAACAGCTCGCAGAGAAGTAATGAAAACCGCCCTACCCCGCATCCCAGATCGATGATCGTCCGCAGGTGGCAATCCCCGAGCTCGCTGCTCAGATGTCCGCGCCACACCCGCCGGCGCTCTTCGGTCAGCCTCCTGGCCGTCGCGTAGGCTCGCGAGATGTCCGTGGCGTCGTAGTCGAATGCCCTCGGCATGGCCGGCAGAAAGATACGCCATTACGCGGCCCTGTCACGGTTCGAAGCAGATGCGGCCGAAGAGGGCCTCGCTTCGGCTCTCGACGTCGTCGGAGTGACTCTCGACGCTGACGAGCTTGACGGCCGGCGGATCTTCCGCGAAGAGGCGCCGGTAATCGGCCCACACGTCGCGCGCCTCGTGCTGCCACTGTCCCAATCCCGCGGAGCCCGACCGAACCACGACGAGCACCCGGTCCACCATCCCGAACTGGTCGGGGCGAAGTTCGGTGCCTACGGGAGCCTGCGTGTCCCAGACGTAGGAGATCAACTTCCATCCCTCGAACAGCACCGTGACGCGCGCGGCTTGATCGTTGCGCCCGGACTTCCGCACGTCTGCTCCCTCCGGGAGCGCCACGGCCTTCCATTCCCATGTCAGGCGCGGCGTGCGTCGCAGATCGGCCTGGACCAGCCGCCAGATGCTCATGGTCTCGCGATCAGTCTTCAGACGCAGCGCTCGTTGCGCGCCGTCGACGACGACCGCGGGCGGCCAGCGGAACGTTTTCGACGGCGCACGTGGATTCAGCCGCCAATCACGCGACAGATCGAGCGGGCCGTCCGGCACGGCGTCCCACGTGTCCACGCGGACCATCGTCACACTCGTCGACTGAGCAGCGACGCAATCTGGCGTGGCGATCGCCGCAACCGTCAGCGCGACAACGCCAACGACGACGATGCCGGCTCTCATTGGCCGCCTGCGGGAACCGCAACCACATCGGGCCGCGTGCCCGCGACTGTGCCGTCGATGCGTGGGGGCGGTGAAGACGCGAGGCGCCGCACGTGATCCTCGGCGGCGGTGATGGCGCAGTCTCGATGCATCATCTCGCGGGCGAGCTCGAGCATCGGATAACCGTTTCGTTCCTCGTCCTGGAAGCGCCGCGCAAAGCCGCCACTCCGGATGTCCTCGAGCACCGCGCGGAAGCTCGCCGCCATGGCGGCGTGGTCCATTTCGAGCGTGCGCGTGATACCGCCAAAGATCGCGGTCGAGCCGTGCGCCTCGGAGGCTCGATAGAAGCCGGCCTTGCGAAACGACTCGAAGACCGTCTCCATTTCGCCGGACATGTACATCTCCAGGACCGCGGCCTCGGCGGGAACGCCAGCCTCGCGCGCGACCTCGAACGCGATCATGATGGCTTGCCCGAGGACAGCGCCGACGGTTTGCTCGATGAAGAGATCGAGCGCCGCCTCCATCTTGGCGCTCATCTCGATGGCTCCCGCACGCAACACCCCGAGAGCGCCGGCGAGCGCCAACATCCGGTGGTGAGCGCGTCCGCTGCGGTCGGCCTCGACACCGACATAGGCCCAGAACCCCTGGCCCGCGAGGAATCGACTGCGGGCCGATTCGCCTGCCATTCGCGGGGCGACGAGGAGCACGTCTACGATCTCGGGCGGCGTGATGAGTCCGAACGCGAGGCTATAGCCCGATGCGAAGGCGATCGCGCCTCCCTGCCTCAGCGCGGGCGCGATGTCCGTGGGAAATACGCTCGGAATGACCTCGTCCGGCAAGAGGACGAACACGATGTCGTCGGTGGCGGCGCTGGCGATGGGAACGACCTCGAAGCCTTCCGCGCGCGCCCGCACCGCATACTCGTCCTCCCGATTGCCGATCCGGACCTTCGCACCGGAGTCACGGAGATTGAGCGCGGCCGTCCGTCCCATGTAGCCGTATCCCAGAATCGCGACCGTCTCACCCGCGAGGCCCGTGGCAAGAGCGTCGGCCGCACCGTACATCTTGACGCCTGCATCTCGGCTGTTTGTCATCTGGATCACCTTTCGTTATCAGAAGGCGCAGCCTGGTGGGGGGCCCGTCGTGGCCGACGTCTTTCTATACCCCAAAACGGCAGGCGGCGGCGATTCGACGAAGGAAGGATAGCGCCGAGACAAAGGACTAAGCCATCACGCGTCCATCAGCTTCCACTCGCAGCGCGGCGTGACAACGCCGACGTGGCCGGACCAGACGTTGGCCACCAGTCGGTCCTGGACAACATCGATTTCGAGCAGCGGATAGACCTCTTGCACATGCTGGCGGCCTGCGATGCCGACGATGAGGCCGAGGCGATAGCGTCCGGGAATCAGCAACTCCGCCGGGATCGTGCAGGAAAGCCTGAACGCTCCCGGCTCGCGCGGGACGGCGGCGAACCAGCGCTGCTCGACGTTGTGCGTTCGGAACAGCCGGCCGTCGTCCGCGCCATGCACGTCGAGCGCAACGAAATACTCCTCGTCGTCGCGCGGTGGACGGCGCACGTGGCCGTCGAGCATGACCAGCACGGCACTCGAGCGCGGCAGCACGTCGACTGGCTCCAGACCCGGGCCGAGTGTGCGCGCCGCCGTGATCCCGACGGGAACGTCATCTGGCACCGCGAGGACGCGCTCGCCCCGCGGCATGTCGACCGCGAGCGTCGCCAGATAACGTCCGACCACGTCGCGCACGGGCGCGTTGTCCACAAGGCAGCCGTCGGCCAGCCACAGCGCGCGCTGCGACAAGGTAGTGACAGCGTTCATGTCGTGACTCACGAAGAGGACGGTGCGGCCGTCGCGGGCCACGCTTCCGATCTTGCCGAGGCACTTGCGCTGGAACGCGGCGTCGCCGACGGCCAGCACCTCGTCGAGAATCAGGATTTCCGGTTCGACGTGTGCCGCGATCGCGAACGCGAGGCGGATGTACATTCCGCTCGAGTAGCGCTTGACCGGGACGTCGATGAACCGCTCGATCTCGGCAAACGCAACGATCTCGTCGAATCGGCGAGCGATGTCCCAGCGGCGCATGCCGAGGATCGCGCCGTTGAGATACACGTTTTCGCGCCCACTGAGCTCCGGATGGAATCCCGTTCCGACCTCGAGCATGCTCCCGATGCGGCCATGGATTTCCGCTCGGCCTTTCGTGGGCTCGATGATGCGCGAGAGGATCTTGAGCAGGGTCGACTTGCCGGCACCGTTCCGTCCGATGAGGCTCACGACTTCGCCGCGGCGAACGTCGAAGCTGACGTCACGGAGCGCCCAGAATTCTGTGAGCGCCGGCGCCCGCCGTCGCTGCAGCATGCGACGCGCCCACAGCGCCGCGTGCTCGCGCAGCAGCGTCGTCGGCGGCGGCACGCCGAGAAGATAGCGCTTGGAGACTCCGTGTACGCGAAGCGCGATGTCGCTCATACGACGTCGGCGAACGTGCGCTCGATCGAGCGGAAGAACAGCGCGCCGGCCAGCAGCGTCACGCTCACGAGCGCGACACAGGCGGGAAGGTCGGCCATGATCAGGTTCGGCTTGTTCAGAAGCGCTCCACGCATGCCCTCGATGACCTGCGCGGCCGGATTCAGCCCGTACAGCCAGCGCCACCGCTCGGGGACGAGCGACACCGGATAGGCCACAGGCGACGCGAAGAGCCAGACCTGAAGCAGCAGCGGGATCACGTGCTGCACATCGCGAAACCGCACGTGCAGCGCGGACAGCCATAGCCCCAGACCGACCGCCGTCGCCGCCTCCAGTGTGAGCCACGCGGGCAGCTCGAGAAGCCGCGCCGCCGGATGAATGCCATACCACGCCAGAAGGACGACTGCGGCCGCGAGCGAGAGGGCGAAGTCCACGGCGGGGCGCACGATCGCCGCGAGCGGCAGGAGCAGGCGCGGGAACCATACTTTGGTAAGTATGGCCTGTTCGGCGACGACGCTGGTGCTGGCGGCGGCCACCGCCGTCGACAGATACGTCCACGGAACGAGGCCCGCGTACACGAAGGCCGCGTACGGATAGCCATCGGACGGCAGGCGCGCGAACGTGCCGAACACCAGCGTCAGCACGACCATCTGCATGAGCGGTTGACACAGTGCCCATGCCGCGCCCAGCGCGGTCTGCTTGTAGCGGACCTTGACGTCACGCCACACGAGGAAATAGAGGAGCTCGCGAAATTGCCACAGCGCGTGCAGATCTGGTCGCGCCAGGCCGCGCGTGGGCTGGATGATGCTGGGCAACGTCATGCGGTCGCGGCCGCGCTCCGCATCCGCAGGCGCCGCGCGCGCGCGAGCATGACGTGAACGATCAGGCCGGGCGTATGGCGCACGATGGTCGCCACGTCGCTCGCCGCGGAGTACCACTGCCCCTCGGCCAGGCGCTTGCCGGCGCGCCACGCCAGAGGTCGCCCGTAGTAATCCTCCCAGCTCAGGATGCCGTCGCGCCAGGCGACGCGCCTCGCCTCCGTGGACAACGCCCATGGTCGCTGCGCGCGCGCGACGCGCAGCGTGTTGCGCAGCATCCGCGCAGGATCCGCCGACATCGCGGCCGTGTGGCGACGGTATTCGACGACGATCGCCGCGTGGGCGACGATCCGGAATTCGCGTGCGATGCGGAGATAGAGATCATAGTCCTCCGCCGCCGTGAGCTGGGTGTCGAACGCGCCCAGCCGGTCGAAGATCCACCGTCGATAGATCGCCGCCGCCGGGTTCACGATGCAGTTGCCGCGCAACAGGGTCGCGTACGGATCAGGGCCGAGCGCCATGGTCGGACTCGGCGGCAAGGCGGCTCCCCATCGATCGATGTTGACGTGTCGGCCGTAGGCGAAGGCGGCCTCGGGATTCAGTGTCAGCGCCACAACACCAGCGGTCAGCGCGCCGCGGAGCAGGCGGTCGTCCGAGTCCAGGAACACCACGTAATCTGCCGTGGCGACGCGCAGCCCGGTGTTGCGGGCCGCCGAGAGGCCGGCGTTTTCCTGGTGGATGTAGCGCACGTCCGGAAACGTCGCCGCCACACGACCGGTGTCGTCCGTGGACCCGTCGTCGACGACGATCACCTCGGAGATGACGCCGTCCTGCGCCATGGCGGAGCTGATCGCGTCGCCGAGGAAGTGGCCCTGGTTGAAGCACGGGATGACGATGGAAACCTTGGAGTGCAAGCTCGCCGACATGGTCCTCGAAAAAGAGCAAGACCAGGGCCACGCGTGGCGGCGCCCGCCCGTCGACGACTCCCGGGCGCCATCGTCTTGTGGATCAGATCGTTATGGCGCTGAGCAACCACCGCGCGAGTGAGGCGCCTCGGCCCGCGCCTTCCGCGGTGCAGAAAACCCGCAGGATCGTGCAGAGCGTGCGGGTTCGCATGACGGCGTCGCTCTGCAGCGCCGTGTCCCACGACCATCGGCCAGATCGACGCGAAAGAGGCGCCTAACGCGCGCCGACCGGCGCACCGTCACCAACGCGAAGCTGGCCGTTCATTCCGAGCGTTCGATGGTATTTACAGGAAAAAATCAGAACGCCCGACGCCGGAAACGTCACGTCGAACTGCAGCTTGCCCTTCGGCGGGATGTCTTTGTCGATCCCGACAGAGGCGATCGTGATGTTGTGCAGCTGCCGGCCTTCGCTCTCCATCACCAGCGTCAAGGTTTGCCCGGGGTTGCCGCGGAGGAACGTCGGCGAGAAGTAATAGTCGTCGGCTTCGAGCTCGAGCCTCGACATCTTCCGGACATCTTTGATTCCATGGTCGGCGTAGCTCACCCCGTCGATGACGACGGGCTTGCGCTTGTCCTCGGCCGCCACGCCGCTCAGCATCGCCCCAACGCACACACTGACCGCGCCCAAGACACCGAACCACAACGCCACCCGTTTCAGCATCGTGACACCTCCCGAGGGAAGTCGGATCACTGATGCCAACGTCGCGGCCGGTGATTCGTTCCAGACTTTGCCGCCGCGGCGCTCGTGACGGCAGCAATCGCGCGCACGGTTGCGCAGCGCAGTGTGCCCCTTGTATGGTTCCCGGCCGGGGGAGCCGATGAGAAGAGCGCGATACGTCTTTGGCTTAGGCCTGATCACCCTGGCGGTGTTCGCGGCGTCCCCCCTGCAGGGCCAGACGCCGAAATCCGGCGGCTGGCTCACCCTCCGGCTCCGCGAAGACTTGCCTCAGGGCTTCGCGATCCACGAAACCACGACGATCTCGACGATGTGGCCCGCCATGCCATGCTTCAGCAACCTGGTGTTGTTCGATCCGACGAAGCCGACGCATAGCGCCGACACGATCAGCGGCGAGCTGGCTGAGCGTTGGTCCTGGCAGGACAACCATCGCGCCCTCATGTTCACGCTCCGCAACGACGTGAAGTGGCACGACGGGAGACCGTTCAGCGCTCACGACGTGAAGCACACGTTCGACCTGCTTCACGAAGCCCCGGACGCTCGGAGCAAGCTGCGCTTCAATCCGCGCCGTGACTGGTACGCGAATGTCGAGCGGGTCGACGTCGTCAATGCGCAGACGGTCGTGTTCCGACTGAAGCGTGCGCAGCCGTCGTTCCTGTTGCTGCTCGCCTCCGGCTTCACGCCGATCTACGCCGCGCATGTGCCGGCGGCGAGCTATCGCACCGGGTGTGTAGGCACCGGACCGTTCAAGGTCAAGGAGTGGCGCAAGGGCGAGTTCGTGGAGTACGTGAAGAACGCCGACTACGTCGTGAAGGGTCGGCCGTATCTCGATGGTCTGCGCTACGTCATCATTGCCGAGCGCGGCACGGCGACGGCGGCCCTTCAGGCGGGTCGCGTGGACGTCGCGTTTCCCGGCGAAACCCCCAAGCCGATCGCCGACCAGCTCAAGAAAGCCGAGCCCCGGCTGGTGATCACTCCCGTTGGCACGAGCGTGGTGGACCATCTCATCGTCAACACCCGGCGGCCGCCTTTCGACAACGTCAAGGTGCGGCAGGCCGTGAGCCGCGCCGTCGACCGGCGCGCGTTGATCAGGGCCGTCTATCAGGGTGGCGCCGTCATCGGCACGTCGATGGCTCCCGCCCCCTATGGCACCTGGGGGCTCGTCGAGGCCGACATGCGCGCGATGCCAGGTTACGGTCTGGCCGACGACGAGACTGCAAAGGCGCGAGCGCTTCTGGCCGAAGCGGGGTTCCGCCCGGGGCAACCGCTGAAGCTCGAGATGCTCACGCGTGGACTCCCGGCATTCGCCGACCTCGGCTCGTTCGTCGTGAGCGAGCTACGCCGCGCGGGCATCGAGGTGTCCCTGAAACAGGTCGAATCGTCTCAGTGGCACCCGCTGCAGAGTCGCGGCGAGTTTCAGATCGGCACGGATCGCAATGGCGTCGAGCCCGACGATCCGGACGCGAATTTCTATGAGTACTTCGCCTGTCGCTCGCCGAGGAATCACTCAGGGTATTGCGACGAGCAGATTGCGCGGCTCATCGACGAGCAATCCCAGGAGCTGAACGCCAAGAAGCGCCTGGCGCTCGTCGCGGACATTCAAAAGCGAATCGAAGAAGCCGCGATTCGGCCGGTGCTCGCCTGGCGACTCGATTACTTCACCGTGTGGCCGCACGTGAAGAACCTGACGCCCCATCACTCTATTTATGGCTGGGGGCGGCTCCAGGAGGTCTGGCGAGACCGCTGACTCGTCTCACGATGCTCCGGTGAGGATGGCGATCACCTCCGGCACGGCGTTCAGCGCGCGCTCGTCCAGCTCGGTGCGCGTGAGGCTGCCGATAGGATGGCGAACTACCACAAACGGATAGCGCGGATTGCCGCAGATCTCCGCCTGGGCCTTCACGCTCGCGACGAATTCCTCAGTGCAGATGACGGCCGTCGGGACTCCCCGCCGCTCCAACTCGATCCCATCGTGCAAACTGCACGTGCTGCAGGACCCTCAGTCGCCGATCGCGGTGACGACGACGTCGCAGTCGCGCGCCAGCGCGTCGAGCATCGCGCCGTCGGCGACCCGGCTCGCGCTCGTCTTGGTCATCCTCACGACGCCCTCGATCCGATAGCGCGCCACCAATCGTTGATGCACGAGATCGAGGAGATGGTCGCCGTTAACTTTGCTGTTGCTGAGCAGTCCGAGAATCTTGCCGTCGAGGTCGGCGACACGTTTCGCGACGACGCTGTCGGCGCGCTCTGCGGCGATGGTGGGGTCGAGAATCTTGATCCTCATGACGGAATCTCCCGTGTGACGGCCAGCGAATTTCGATAACGGCTCCAGGAGGGAATGAATGCCGAGTGCCCGCCGGCGCCCCCGCCCGCGACGACGATGTGAATATCTTCAGGGTCGTTGCCGCGGTGTACCCAGGCGCTGTCGTCTCCCGGCTCGACGGCGCCCGCGAGCTTGCCGGCACGCTTGAGATCGGCGCGCGTGCGTCGAGCGCGCGCATAGAGCTCGGCCTTGATCCGCGGCTTCGTCCAGCCGTCGCGAGCCAGGATCTTGACGTGCTCGGGAGCGAGCACGACGAACGATTGACCGCCGCTGAAGCTGCCGAGGCTCGCCATGGTATCGGCGAGCGTCAGCAGAATCGCGTCAGCCGTCTCGCCGTAGTGCGTGAGGACGTTATGCGGCGCCTCGGCGGCAAATACCGTCACCGTGGACGTCTCAGGAGGGAACCCGCGCTCGACGTGAAGCGGCTGCCACGGATTCTCGTCCTCGTTCTCGGCGATGCAGTAGCTGTACTTCCCGGGATGCCCCTGCGTCGATTTGTCGAGCACGCCGGGTTGGGCGCCGAGGCAGTTCAGAGTAATCAGTCGAATCGCCCTGCCCACGGTTGCGTTCGCTCGCGCTCCCGGCCCGAGGACGTTCGTGCCGCTGTTGAAGCCGAGGCGCTGTCTGATCGGGCCATTCACTACGACCAAGGTCGCGGATCCCCCTGTGCTCGTAATCGCGCCATGCAGCGTGAATGCGGGATCGCCCATCGCGCGGAGCGCGGTGAGGACGACGTGCATGTACTCGGGCCGACAGCCGGCAAGCACCGCGTTGATGGCGACCTTCTCGGCCGTGATCGTGCGGCGGCGCACGGGCTCGGTGATGATGACGTCGGAGGGCTCATGGCCGGCGGCTTCGAGGAAGCGACACACGGCTTCCTCGGTCGCCGGAACCACGGGAAGGCCATCGCTCCATCCGCGCTCGAAGTACTCGTCGACGCCCTCGGCCCAGCCGTCGACCCACAGCTCCGCGGCAGTCAGCTTCGCGGGCAAGTTCACGCCCCCCGGACGATCAGATCGATTTCCACGGCGCTGCCGAGTGCGAGAGCGGTGACGCCGACCGTCGTCCTGGCCGGCAGACGTCCCGCAGGAAAGTGCCGCGCGTATTCGGCGTTGACCGCTTCGTAATCGCGGAAGTCAGTCAGATAGATGCGCGCCATCACCGCGTGCTCGAGG
>Ga0075423_10000234_pt1 | contig 41132 bp, 41 predicted proteins | sample SoiMethybrSBSTD2_FD_80114 | JGI IMG/M metagenome (GOLD analysis project Ga0075423, IMG submission 80114) | Bulk soil microbial communities from a Populus tree surrounding site in Tennessee, USA - Soil MetaG P. TD hybrid SBSTD2 | ecosystem: Environmental > Terrestrial > Soil > Tree plantation...
AGACGAGCTTGGCCCCCGCGTCCTTCATGTCGCCGAGGTGGTTTCGGTCGAGGGCCGTGCCGTGGATGACGACGGTGCTCGCCGTCAGCGCGTGGAGGTCGACGAGCTGCTGGAACTCTTGCTGGGAGGGCGCGTTCGACGGCTGTCCCTCTGCGAGGTGGATGTAGAAGGACTTGACGTCGCCGGCCGTGATGCCGCCGAGGATGGAGGTGAGCTGATCGGCTCCGCGTGAGCCCGACGGGAGATCGATCATGGACCGGCCGACCTGGGTTCCGAAGATGACCTTGTCGACGTTGCGGACAAGCGACTCGTCCCGGTACGACGCCGCGAGCCCACCCGTGCCCTGGATTGCCGTGACGCCCCCGACGAGCGCGCGTATCTCCGAGTAACGCAGCTGGGTCTTCGCGGGCAGTTCGCCGAGAAGCGTGTTCTCCGGGTCGCGGATCAGACGGTGATAGAGGTCGCTGCGGCGCCACTGGTAGCGGTTGATGAACTTCTGGGGCGGCTCCCAGGCGGCGAAGACGTTGAACTCGGGATGGCCGTGCAGGTCGATGAGCCCGGGGAGGATGACGCCGCCCGTCTCGCGGATCGGGACGCCCGCGGGTTTGCGGCTCTCCACGCCGGCGATGGCGTCCCCGTCGCCGACTATGACGTATCCGTTGTCGATTCGCCGGTCGGGCGTGAGCACGCAGCCGTGCAGCGCGAAGGGCTGAGCGGCCGCGGCACGCGGAAACAGCTCGCGCTGGACGGTCAGCCCGGGAGCATCGATCGCCTCGACCACCGGCGCCGTGTAACGGGCCTCGAATGGGTCGTGCGTCTCCGAGCGACGCTCAGATCGATGCATCGCTCCGGCGACGTTAGGGCTTGCGGACGGCGCGGTCAAGCCAGCCGGGAGGTGGGGGAAGGCCTGGCCTCCGGGGTCGCGACGGCCAATCGCTCCCGTCGTATCTTCGGTGGCAGTCACCGATCCACGCGAGGCCAAGGAGGCTCTCGATGAAACGTCCTTCTCCCGCCCTCGTCGTTGCGCTGATCGCGCTCTTCGTTTCCTGCAGCGGTATCGGCACCGCGGCGAACGTCAGTCACCAGATGGTTCGAGCCGGGCGCACCCTCGGGCTCCTCAAGGTCAAGCGTGGCCCTCGCGGCCCCAGAGGGCCACAGGGCCCCCAGGGCGTGCCGGGCCCGCAGGGGCCGAAGGGCGATCCCGGAGCGGCCGGGCCTCGCGGGCCCCAGGGACCCGCGGGCACGTTCGACCTGTCGAAGATTCATATCGTCACGACCTTTGCGAGCAAGGCGCCGGGCGCATTCGGCGTCGACTCGGCCTCGTGTCCCTCGGGAGCCCAGGTAATCGGCGGCGGCTACTCGCCGACGGGCGAGGACGTCACCGGCAGCTTTCCGAACCAGCCCATCGGGTTGCCTGACTCCTGGGTGGTCGCGAACTCGAACAAGACTGCCCAGTCGCAAGGCGTCACGATCTACGCCGTCTGCGTCTCGCCGTAGCGGGAACCGGTGCAAGCGCGACGATGATCGCATCGTCCAGCGCCCCGCAACAGGGATGAAATCCGGCACAAGGTCGAACGGCATCGACGCGTAACCGACCAGCGCGACGAGGAGGAACTTGTGGCGAAGGCGAACGCGCTCCTCCTCGCCGATCAGGATGGTCTGGGCGAGCGCGTCCGCAAGGCTCAGCGTCCCGAGCTGGGGGGCGAGGGTCTCCGCGGCGAGGAGCTGGCGGCGATTGATCGCCGGCTGGAAGTCCCACGGAGAGATCCCTTCGGCCCCACGAACGGATGTTCGCATAATCTGCTCGGTCGTACCGCGAACGGACTGGGTCGGGCGGCCTTGAAATTGACCAGCGGGAGGCGCAAGATCCGCCAGTTGGGGCTGCCCGCCTCGTCGGTGCGGTCCCGTCTCGCGGAAACAGGCATTTTCCCTGCTCAGGAGGCCGTGGCCGGGCCGGGGGGCGACCCGGCCACGGTCTCCGCTCCACCCGGTTAGCCGCATCGGCCAAGAGGGAGCGGAGCACCCGTACTGATGCTCCGATTTCCCACTTCGAAACCTACGTTTTTCCCCGGAAAGTTGACTGAATAGTCAGTCAGGCAGGGCGCGGCGCGGCGGGCGGAGCGCCGCGAACGGGTCAGTGACCTCGAGGGTGCGCTCGCGGAAGCGGAACAGCTCCGCCGGGCGCCCGCCGGAACGGCCGGGCTGCCGCCGCGTGCCCGTGGGCTCGAGGACGCGGCGCCGGACGAGCACCCGCTTCAGGTTCGTCGTCGAGACGGAATGCCCGAGCGCCGCGCAGTAGAGGAGGCGGAGCTCCGAAACGGTGAACGTCTCGGGTGCGAGCGCGAAGCCGACGTTGGTGTATGACAGCTTGGCCCGGAGCCGCTCTCGGGCGCCTAGTGTGATGACGCCATGGTCGAAGGCCATCGGCGGCAAGTCGTCGACCGGGTGCCAGGCGGTGTCGGAGGGGACCGCCGGATCGAGGCCGAGCGGCACGAGCCCGAGGTAGGCGGTTGCGAGCTGCCATTCCGCCGGATGGCGGTCGGGGTCGCTGCGGGTCTCCAGCTGCTCGAGGTGGGCGAGCTCGCGGACGTCGACCTTGAGCGCGAGCTGCCGGCGAATCGATTCCTCGAGTGTCTCGTCTTCCTGTAGGTAGCCGCCCGGCAGCGACCACGCGCCGGCGAACGGCTCCTTCGCACGCTGCCACAGCAGCACCTGCAGCCGGCCGGAGCGCACCTGGAAGACGACCGCCAGCGTGACGTGCGTCGGTGCGGCGGCTGTTTTCGCTTCTGGGTCGGAAACTCTGGTAGGATGCACGGCGAGGTTATCGACTAAGAGTCTAAAACTACCAGAGACCAGCGTGAAGCGCATGAAGACCGGAAGCCGCGCCGACCTCGTCATCATCGGCGGCGGCGTTGCGGGCCTGTACGGAGCGCTCTGTGCCGCTCGAGAGGCCGACGTCCTCCTGGTCTCGAAGTCACCGCTCCGCTCGTCGGCGAGCACGCTCGCACAGGGAGGCGTCGCTGCCGCGACGGCCGACGACGACAGCCCCGAGCTCCATTTCCAGGACACGGTCGCGGCCGGGCGCGGCCTGTGCCGCGCGAGCGCCGTCGCCGCGCTGACCGCGGAGGCGCCGGCACGGGTTGCCGACCTGGTCGACCTCGGCGTCCCCTTCGACGGCGACCTGGGCCTCGAGGGTGGACACTCGCGGCGCCGTGTCTCCCACGTTGAGGGGGCGGCGACCGGGGCGCACATCTGCCGCGCCCTGACGGAGCACGTGCTTTCCCATCCCCGAATCGAGGTCAGCGAGGGGGAGCGCGCCCTCGCCCTGTGGACGGCCGATGGGCGCTGCGTGGGGGTGCGGACAGATCGCCGAGCGATCGCTGCGCCGGCGACCGTGCTCGCCACCGGAGGCTATGCCTACCTGTGGGAGCGGTCGACGAACCCGCCGGGCTCGGTCGGCGAGGGAATCGTGCTTGCCTGGCGCGCCGGGGCGGCGGTTGCCGACCTGGAGCTCGTGCAGTTCCATCCGACGGTCGTCGCCACGAACGGCCTGCTCCTCTCGGAGGCGCTGCGCGGCGAGGGCGCCCTGCTCCTCGACGACAGCGGCCGGCGCTTCACCGACGAGCTCGCACCGCGAGACGTCGTCGCCCGCGCGATCGCCGCCCGGGGCACGGCCCGGCTCGATCTGCGCCCGGTCGACCGTGACCGCTTCGGGCCGTTGATGGCGAAGCTGGCCGGCGAGGGGTTCGACCCCGAGACGCAGCCGATCCCCGTCTCACCTGCCGCCCACTACACGATGGGCGGCATCGTCACCGACCTCGATGGCCGCACGGGAGTCGAGAGCCTCTACGCGGCGGGGGAGTGCACGTGCACCGGCGTCCACGGCGCGAACCGGCTGGCCTCGAACTCGCTGCTCGAGTGCCTCGTCTACTCGCGGCGAGCCGCGCTCGCGGCCCTCCAGGACGACGGCCTTCCGCCGCGGCTGCCGCCGGTCCCGGAGCCGGCGCCGATCCCGGCCGTCGAGCCGATCCTGCGGCAGGCGATGTGGGAGCACGCCGGCGTCATGCGCGACGCAAGCGGGCTGTCCCGGCTTGCAAACGAACGTCATCCCCTCGCCCGGCTCGTCGCCGAATGCGCGTTCGCTCGACAGGAGAGCCGCGGCGGCCACTTCCGCTCGGACTACCCGGTCGAGGACGAGGCCTATGCGCTGCACACGGTCGTGCGTCCGGGACGCGGCCTCGAGCTGGAGCGATGGACGTAACGGAGACGCAGCTCGAGCGCTTCGTGCGCGAGGCCCTGGCCGAGGACGTCGGCAGCGGCGACGTGACGAGCGACGGCGTCGTCGCGCAGGATGCGACCGCCGAGGCCGTGATCCTGGTCAAGCGTCCGGGCGTCGTGTGCGGGCTCGAGGCCGCTCGCGCCGTCTTCCAGACGCTCGACCCCGGGATCCGTTTTGAGCCGCTCGCCGCCGACGGCGACCGCATCGAGGACGTTCCCGCCGAGGTCGTCCGCGTCCAGGGCACGGCACGCGCGCTTCTGACCGGCGAGCGCACCGCGCTCAACCTCCTCGGGCGGCTCTCGGGCATCGCCACCCTGACGCGCCGCTACGTCGACGCGATCTAAGGTACGGGCGCCGAGATCCTCGACACCCGCAAGACGACCCCGGGCCTGCGCGGTCTCGAGAAGCACGCCGTTCGCTGCGGCGGCGGGCGGAACCACCGCTTCGGGCTCGACGACGGCATCCTGATCAAGGACAACCACCTGCGGCTCGCCGGCGGCGTCCGCGCGGCGGTGGCGCGGATCCGGGCGACCGGCACCGATCTCCCCGTCGAAGTCGAGGCCGAGACGATCGACGACGTCCGTGACGCGCTCGCGTCGGGAGCCGACATCGTCCTGCTCGACAACATGAGCATCGACCAACTGCGCGAGGCGGTGGCGATCACCGACGGCCGCGTGAAGCTCGAGGCGTCCGGCGGCGTTTCCCTCGAGACTGTCAGGGCGATCGCCGAGACCGGGGTCGACTTCGTCTCCGTCGGCGCGCTCACGCACTCGGCGCCGGCACTGGACATCTCCATGGAGGTCACATGACGACGACTGTGAAACTCAGCCGCATGCAGGAGGAGGTGCGTGCGCTCGCCCGCGAGCGGGACGCGGTCATCCTCGCGCACAACTATCAGGTGCCCGACGTTCAGGACGTGGCGGACTTCGTCGGCGACTCGCTCGGGCTGTCACGGGAAGCCGCCGCCACGGACGCGTCCGCGATCGTCTTCTGCGGCGTTCACTTCATGGCCGAGACGGCCGCCATCCTCTCCCCCGACAAGACGGTGCTCATTCCCGACCTCGACGCGGGCTGCTCGCTCGCCGCCTCGATCACAGCCGACCAGCTGCGCGACTGGAAGGCCGAGCACCCGGGCGCCGTTGTCGTGTCATACGTGAACACGACCGCCGAGGTCAAGGCCGAGTCGGACTACTGCTGTACGTCCGGCAACGCGAAAGCGGTGATCGAGGCGATCCCGGAGCACCGCGAGATCCTGTTCCTTCCGGACATGTTCCTGGGGATCTGGCTGGAGCGGGTGACCGGCCGCAAGCTAACGATCTGGCTCGGCGAGTGCCACGTGCACGCCGGGATCCGCCCCGCCGACATCGAGCGCTGGCAGGCGGAGGCGCCGGACGCCGAGCTGCTCGTGCATCCCGAGTGCGGCTGCGCGAGCCAGTGCATGGCGTTCGGCAACGAGCGGACGCACATCCTGTCCACGGAGGGGATGATCAACTTCGCGAAGAGCTCGCCGAAGAGCCGCTTCCTCGTCGCCACCGAGACCGGCATCCTCCACCGGCTGTCGAAGGAGGCGCCGGGCAAGCGCTTCGAGGCCGTCTCCGAGCGCGCGATCTGTAAGTACATGAAGATGATCACGCTCGAGAAGCTCCGCGACTCGCTCCGCGACTGGAAGCACGTGGTCACGGTTGAGCCGGAGATCGCCGCTCGGGCGCGCGGTGCGATCGACCGCATGGTCGCCCTCGGCTAGCTCCGGCTCGGGTCCCTACGCGAGCACGATGCGCGAGGTGTGGCCGCGCGAGCCCGTGAACCAGTGCCGCACCCGGTCGACGAGCCGCACGTGATAGCGCCGCCGGAAAGTCATCTTGCCCCCCTTACTGCTTGCCTCGACTACAGGACGGAACGGGGGTGCGGAATCTTCCTGCTGGCGACCGTCGTAGGCTTGTCCAATGGTCGTTTGCGCCCGCTGCGGGCAAGAGAACCCTGAGGGCTTCCGCTTCTGCGGGGCATGCGGCGCGCCCCTTCGCGCGGCAGCGCCGGCTCGCGAGGTGCGCAAGGTCGTAACGGTGCTCTTCTGCGACATGGCCGGCTACACCGCGACAGGCGCGCGCCTGGATCCGGAGGCGCTTCGAGGCGTGCAGTCACGCTACTTCGATGCGGCCCGGACCGCGCTCGAACGTCACGGCGGCACGGTGGAGAAGTTCATCGGCGACGCGGTGATGGCCGTGTTCGGCATCCCGAGCGTCCACGAGGACGACGCCCTGCGAGCGAGCCGCGCGGCGATCGAACTCCGCGACGCCGTCGCCGCCCTCGGGCTCGACGTGCGGATCGGACTCAACACGGGGGAGGTGGTAGCGGGCGAGGGGCACGCGCTCGTGACCGGCGACGCCGTCAACGTGGCCGCCCGGCTCGAGCAGGCGGCGGCGCCCGGCCGCGTCCTGCTCGGCGAGGCGACGTACCGCCTCGTCCGCGATGCCGTCGAGGCGGAGCCCATTGGCCCTGTGGCCCTTCGCGGTAAGCAGGCCGACGTCGAGGCGTTCAGCCTGTTCGCCGTCTCGCCCGAGGCTGCGGCCATCCCCCGCCGATTCGGGACGCCGCTGGTCGGTCGCGCGAACGAGGTGAAGCTGCTGTGCGATGCCTTCACGAGGGCTGTCGACGAGCGCGCCTGCCACCTCGTCACGATCTTCGGCACGGCCGGAATCGGCAAGTCGAGGCTGGCCGCGGAGCTGGAGCGGAAGGTGGCGGCGCAGGCGGACACGCTACACGGGCGCTGCCTCTCCTACGGGGAAGGCATCACGTTCTGGCCGCTAACGGAGATGTTCCGTGAGGCAGGTGCCGAAGACGCGCTCGCGAGCGCGCTCGAGGCGTCCGCGGTCGAGGAAACGTTCCTGGCCGTGCGCAAGTTCTTCGAGCGGCGCGCGGAGGAGCGGCCGCTGGTAGTCGTCTTCGACGACATCCACTGGGCCGAGCCAACCCTGCTCGACCTGATCGACCACGTCGCCGACTGGAGCCGGGACGCGCCGCTCCTCGTCCTGTGCCTGGCGCGGCCGGACCTCCTCGACCGGCGGCAGGGATGGGCGGGCGGAAAGCGGAACGCCACTTCCCTCTTCCTCGTCCCGCTGAGCGCGCAAGACAGCGAGACCCTGGCGGCCCAGCTCCTCGACGACGGTGCACCGGACGGAGAGTTACCGCACCAGATCGCCGAGGCGGCCGGCGGCAACCCGCTCTTCGTCGAGCAAATGCTCGCGCTCGTCGACGAGCGCGGGGCGAGCGGTGGCGACCTCGAGGTGCCGCCCTCGATCCAGGCGCTGCTCGCCGCCAGGCTGGACGCGCTCCCACCCGATGAGCGCGCTGTACTGGAAGGGGCAAGCGTCGTCGGCGCCGAATTCCAGCGCGGCGAGGTCGCTGCACTGCTCTCCGACGACCTTCCGCGGGTGTCTGCGGGAGTACTTGCGCTCGTCAGGAAGGATCTGATCCGTCCCGCCGCGGCCGAGGACCAATTTCGGTTTCGTCATGACCTGATCCGCGATGCCGCGTACGACTCCCTGCCGAAAGCGGTTCGGGCGGAGCTCCACGAGCGCTTCGCGCGAGTCGTCGACGAGCGCCGTGACCGCCACTTAGAGGTAGAGGAGATCCTCGGCTACCACCTGGAGCAGGCCCACCGGTACCGCAGCGAGCTCGGAACGAAGGACGAGGACATCGCCCGACGCGCCGCAGAGCATCTGGCGGCAGCCGGCCACGGAGCGAGAGCCCACGGCGACGCGCCCGCTGCGGCGAACCTTCTGCGGCGGGCTGCTCGCCTGCTTCCCGCGGATTCGGCTGGGCAGATCGACCTGTTGCTCGATACGGCGGCCGCCCTGAAGGATCGCGGGGATCTGGCGCCCGCCGAGCGGGTCGTCGACGAGGCGCTCGCGGCCGCGAGACGGGCCGGCGATCGGCGCCTGGAGCTCCATGCGGTCGTCGACCGCGAGGACCTGCTCACCCAGACGAGGCCCGAAGGAAGCGTCGCTCGGATCCGAGCGGTGGCCAACGAGGCTATTCCCTTCTTCGAGCAAGCGGCGGACGACTCGGGTCTCGCGAAGGTCTGGGAGCTCTCCGCCGAGCCGGGCTGGTTGAGCTGCCGCTTCGGCGAGGCCGCCGTCGCGCTGGAGCGCGCCATGGAACACCTGGATTGGGACGCCGACCGCCGCTGGAAGGCTCAGGTCGCGAGCCGGCTGGCCCAGGCGTGGATCGTCGGCCCGCTTCCCGTTGCAGAGGCCCTCAGGCGCTGCGAGGAGGCGTTCGGCTGGGCGCGCGAGGATGCGCTGACGGAAGCGATCCTGCTCTTCGCCATCCCGCTCGGTGAGGCGTACCGGTGCAACTTCGCCAAGGCTCGCGAGCTCGGCCGCCGCCATGAAGACTTGTACGCGGAGCTCGGGCTTCGCCTCGCCGTCGCCCGCAACCGGAACGGCGGGGCGAAGATCGAGTGGCTCGCCGGCGACCACGCCGCCTCGGAGCGCCTGTTCCGGGAGAGCTGCGAGATGTTCATCGACATGGGGGAGCGGTCGTTTCTCTCGACCCGGGCAGCCGAGCTGGCGGAGAAGCCCCTCTACGCACAGGGGAAGTACGACGACGCGGAGCGCTTCGCCGAGCTCGGGCGGGAGTCCGGTGCGAGCGACGACATCGAGACGGAAGCTCGGTGGCGGGGCGCTCTGGCAAAGGTCCTGGCTCGCCGCGGCGACGGTGAGCGGGCAAACGTCCTCGTCCGCGAGGCGGTCGAGCTCGTCGAGCCGGTGGACGACGCCGAGCTCAAGGGCGACGTTCTGGTCGACGCCGCCGAGGTCTTCCGGCTCGAGGGTCGAGCGGGCGAGTCCGAGCAGTTCGCGCGCCGGGCGCTCGCGGCGTTCGAGGCGAAGGGCATCGCGCCCTCCGCCGTCCTTGTACGAGCGTTCCTGGAGGAGCTCCGTGCCGACGTGCGCTAGCTGCGGGCGCGCTCGCGGAGACGCTGCGTCTTGCCGCCGCGCCGACGAGGCCCGCGACGCGCAGACGGAGGCCCTCTCGCTCTACGAGCGGAAGGGCAACGTCGTCATGGCCGGACGAGCACGCGAGCTCCTGACCTGATTCGTTTGCGCGGAGCCCCCGCGCCCTCGTATCCTCAAGGTGAGCGCGCAGGGCGCTTCCGGTCCGCGGGCAGGGCCAAGCCCACCTGACAGCATCGCCACTGCTTGTTTAGACCTCCTTCGGGCCTGAGACGCGGACGTCAGGCGGAAACCGAAAGGAGGCCAACGTGCCCACTCGACGTCTTCCGAGCAATCCGAACGTCGAGCATCTGCGGAACGAGGCGAAGGCCCTGCGACGGCTCGTCGCGGCCGGCGACCCCGTCGCCGTCGCTGTCGCGCGCGAGTTCGACCCGCGCGCCGAGCCGACGTCGGAGTACACGCTTGCCCGCGCCCAGCTCATCCTCGCACGGAGCTACGGCTTTCCGAGCTGGCCGAAGCTCCGCCGCTACCTCGAGACGCTCGCGCGCTACGCCCGGCCCCCTCAGGCGAAGGAAACCGAGGACGATCTCGTCGACCGATTCCTCCGTCTCGCCTGCCTCACGTACGAGGGCGACCTCCCCGAGCGAATCCGCGCGGCGCGGGAGCTGCTGGCCACGCACCCGGAGCTGGCAACCGCCAGCGTCTACACGATCGCGGCCGTCGGTGACGTGCCGTCCGCGCGCGGGCTGCTCGCCGCCGACCCCGCCGCGGCACGGCGGCGAGGCGGGCCGCACGCCTGGGAGCCGTTGCTGTACGCCTGCTACTCGCGGCTCAATAGCCAGCGGGCCGAGCACTCCACACTGGAGGTCGCGCGGCTCCTGCTCGAGCACGGCGCCGACCCGAACGCCGGGTTCGTCGGCGACTGGGGCCCGCCGGCGTTCACGGCGCTGACCGGCGTCTTCGGCTACGGCGAGGATGCGCCGAACCAGCCGCCGCACGAGTACGAGCGGGAGCTCGCGACGGTACTACTCGAGGCAGGCGCTGACCCGAACGACGAGCAGACGCTCTACAACAACCACTGGCGGCGCACGAACGAGCAGCAGGAGCTGCTCTTCCGATACGGCCTCGGCACCGGCGACGGAGGCCCGTGGCGCCGGCGGCTGGCGCCGCTGCAGGCCACGCCCGCGCAGATGCTGGAAGACCAGCTGCTGTTCGCCGCCCAGGCGGGCAACGCGGAGCGGGCGGCGCTGCTCCTGCGCCACGGCGTCGACCCGGACGGCCTCGGCACTCGCCACCCGGCCCTGCGCGGCCGGACCGCATACCAGCTGGCGTTCGAGAGCGGTCAAGCGGACGTTGTCGAGCGTCTCGCCGAAGCCGGAGCGGAGCCTCCGCGGCTCGACCTTGCCGACGAGGTTCTCGCCGCCGCGATGCGCGGTGAGTCGAGCCGCGTCCAGGAGCTCGTGGCCCGCGACGAGTCCGTCGCCCAGGCCGCCATCGCACGCGACCCCGACCGGCTCCGCCACGCCGCCGAGCTCGGCCGCCTCGACGCGGCACGCCTCCTCGTCGAGCTCGGGTTCGACGTGAACGGGAAGCGCGGTGCCGCGCCGCTCCACTTGGCCGCGTACAACGGCGACCGGCCGATGGTCGACCTCCTCCTCGCGCTCGGCGCCGACCCGGCGCTTCACGACGGCGAGCACGACGCCACGCCGGCCGCGTGGGCGCGCCACGCGCACCACGACGAGCTCGCGGACTACCTCGAGGAGGTGACGGTTCCGGGCGGCCGCGCCTGAGCGCTACTCGCCGGCGGCGACGGCCATCGTCAGCCCTGCGTCGGGCACCTGGCGGACGTCCGGTGCCGGCGTCAGGAACCGCTCGCGCGACATCAGGAAGAGCTCGGGGATGATCTCGGCGCGCAGCTCGCCGTGCGCGAACACACGCACGACCGAGCTCTGCGAGACCACGACTGCGACCGCGGCGGTCTCCCGCGTGATCGACGCGGCGGCGGCATGACGGGTGCCGAGACCCGGAATGAAGTTCCCGGCGGCGGAGACGTCGACGTCGACGAAGCGGCCCGCAGAGACGAACGTGCCGTGCTTGTCCACGACAAACGCGCCGTCGAGCTGCGCGAGCTCCTTCGCCGTCTCCCTGAACTCGGGGTTCCGAACCTGCCGCAGCTCCGGCGAGTGGCCGTAGAGCGGGTCGAGCAGCAGCGGCCGCGACCGCTCGAGCACGCGATCGACGTCCCCGATTACGAAGAGCGTCCCGATCTTCCGGCCCTCCCGGCCCTCGCGGGCGAGCTCGACGCCGAGCTCCACCACTGCCTCCACCGTCTCCCGGTGGGCCGCCTTGCATCGGGCCGACGTCGCAATCGGCCCGTAGACCGTCTCGAGCTTGGCTGGATCCGCCATCACCATAAAAAACGGCATTTCCCGCCTGCGTAATCCCGGTTGGAACGTTCAGCGGCGCTGCTCGAGGTGCGCGATCCGCTGCTCGACCGCCGCGAGCCGCTGGTCGAGCTCCTTGACGGCTTCGATCAACGGTCCAATCAGACCGACATAGTTGACCTTCTTCCGCCCCTGCTCGTCGGTGACGACAAGCTCGGGGAAGACCTGCTCGACCTCCTGGGCGATCACGCCGATTCCGGGTTGTTCCTTTGCATTGTCGGGCGCGTCCTCGCGCCACTCCCAGGTGACGCCGCGCACCTGCTCGAGCTTCCTCGTTGCCTCGTTCGGTTCGTCGGCCATGACGCTCGACTGTACAAGCGAGGAGCCGCCCTGGGGGCGGCTCCTCCCAAGTACGCGGACAGAAGGCGTGCCTACACCGCCTTGAGCTTCTCGAGAGGCGAGGCGATCGGCTCGATCTGCTGCTTCAGCCTCTCGTCCGACCAGCCGTAGTGGCCGTTGACGGCGCTGGCTGCGAGCAGGCCGCCCACCGCGCTGATCGAGACGGCGAGGCGCATGAGCTTGTGAGTGGCGATCGACATCATCGTGCCCTCCTTGTTGTTGGTGGACGCCATGCCCTGCAAGGTAGGAGCGGCGCTGATCTCTGTCGTTCGCCGGGCCGACAGTGGGAGTGTCAAGGTGGTGACATAGGCTTGCGGCCGTGGAGTGGCGGCTGCTGGCCGACGTCCCGGCCGCGGATGTGCGTGAGCTGCTGCAAGTGGCGAGGCGGCGGACCTTCTCGCGCGGCGAGGTGGTCTTCCACCGTGACGATCCCGGCGATTCGCTGCACTTGATCGTCAAGGGCCGCTTCGCGATCCGCGTGATGACGCCGCTCGGCGACACGGCTACGATCGCCGTCCGCGGGCCTGGCGAGAGCTTCGGCGAGCTGGCGCTCGTATCGGAAGAGGCCAGGCGCGCGGCGACGGTGGCCGCGCTGCAGGAGGCGGAGACGCGAGCGATCTATCGCACCGACTTCGAGCGGCTCCGCCGGCAGCACGCGTCGATCAACCAGGTGCTGATCACCTTCCTCGCCAGCGAGGTGCGGATGCTGAACGAGCGGCTTCTGGAGGCGCTCTACCTCCCGGCAGAGCATCGCGTCCTGCGCCGCCTCGTCGAGTTGGTGGAGCTGTACCCGCCATCCGACCAGGAAGCCGTCGTTCCGCTGACCCAGGAGGAGCTCGCCGAGCTCGCCGGCACGTCGCGCGCCACCGTGAACCAGGTGCTGCGCGCAGAGGAGAAGCGCGGGACGCTCGAGCTGCGGCGCGGCAGGACGATCGTCCGCGAGCCGGACGCGCTTTCCAAGCGGGCGCGGTAGCGCCGGCACGAGGAGAGCCGCCCATGAGGCGGCTCTCCGACTGCTGCTCGAACTGCCTGACTACAGCGCCCGTAGCCTCTCGAGCGGCGACGCGACCGGCTGGATCTGCTGCTTCAGCGTCTCGTCCGACCAGCCGTATCCGCCATTGACCGCGCTCGTGGCGAGCAGGCCGCCGACCGCGCTGATCGAGACGGCGAGGTGCATGAGCTTGTGGGTGGCGATCGACTTCATCGTGCCCTCCTTGTGAGAACTGAACGTCATGCCCGCAAGGTAGGAGCGGCATTGCGTCTTGTCGTTCGTCGCTGCGACAGAACAAGTGTCAAAGTGGTGACAGATACGTACGGGCGCGCAATGATCAGCGGAGATGCCGGAGTTGCCGCGCGGGACGGTGACGATGCTGTTCACCGACATCGAGGGCTCGACGCGCCTCTTGCAGCAGCTCGGCCGCGACCGGTACGTGCCCGCGCTGGAGGCGCACCGGCGGCTCCTCCGTGAGGTGTTCACCGCGCACGGCGGGGTCGAGGTGGAGAAGCAGGGCGACAGCTTCCACTTCGCCTTCCCGACGGCACGCGGGGCCGTCGCGGCTGCGGCGGCCGGCCAGCGCGCCCTCGCAGCACACGAGTGGCTGGATGAGCCGATTCGCGTGCGCATGGGTTTGCATACGGGGGAGCCGGTCGTAACCGGGGACCTGTACGCGGGCTTGGACGTGCATCGGGCAGCGCGGGTCATGAGCGCCGCGCACGGCGGTCAGATTCTCCTCTCTGCGCGTACGGCCGACCTGATCGCGGAGGAGCCTCCGGCCGGCCTCACTGTTCGCAACCTTGGCGAGCACCGATTAAAGGACCTGCTGGAGCCGCATCTTCTGTTCCAGCTCGTCGGAGACGCCCTCGAGGACGGCTTTCCGGCGCCGAAGACGCTCGAGAGCCGCCGGACGAACCTGCCGGTGCAGCCGACGCCGTTGGTCGGTCGAGAGCGCGAGGTCTCCGAGGTGCTCGCGCTGCTTCGCCGGGACGATGTGCGCCTGCTGACGCTGACCGGCCCGGGCGGGACGGGGAAGACACGACTCGCGCTGCAGGGGGCCGTCGAGCTCCTGGAGGCATTTGGGGCAGGCGTGTACTTCGTCAATCTGGCGGCGCTCACCGACCCCGAGCTTGTGCTTCCGACGATCGCCCAGACGCTCGGCCTCAAGGAGCAGGCCGGCGAGTCGATCGTGGAGACGATCGCCGCGTACGTCGGCGCCATGAGGCTACTGTTGGTGCTCGACAACTTCGAGCAGGTGGCGGACGGGGCATCCGCGGTCGGCGAGCTGATCGCACGGTCGCCGAACCTGAAGACGCTGGTCACGAGCCGGGCGTCACTGCATCTGTCCGCGGAGCACGAGTACCCAGTGCCCCCGCTGGCGGAGGACGAAGCCGTGGCGTTGTTCACGGACCGGGCGCGGGCGGCGAAGCCGAGCTTCTCGCTCGACGGCAACCGGCCGGTCGTCGCCGAGATCTGCCAGAGGCTGGACAACCTGCCGCTCGCCATCGAGCTAGCCGCCGCGAGGATCAAGTTGCTCCCGGAGCAGGCTCTACTCGAGCGCCTCGACGAACGCTTAAAGATCCTCACCGGCGGCGCGCGGGACGTCGACGAGCGTCAGCGCACGCTCCGCGCCACCATCGACTGGAGCTACGACCTGCTCAGCGACGAGGAGCAACGCTTGTTCACTCGCCTCGCCGTCTTCGCCGGCGGCAGAACGCTGGCTGCGATCGACGCAGTCTGCAACGCGAACGGCGACCTCGACGTGTTCGAGAGCATCGCTTCGCTCGTCGACAAGAGCCTTCTACGTGAGGAGGAAGGACCCGACGGCCAGCCACGCTTCGTCATGCTCGAGACCGTTCACGAGTACGCCGGCGAGCGCCTTCGGGCCAGCGGTGCAGGGGCCGAGCTCCGGACTCGTCACCTCGACTACTTTCGCAGGGTCGCCGAGGGCGCGGACTCCCGGCTCCGGGGCGAGGGCCAAGGCGCCGCGATGAGGGAGCTGGCGGCCGAGCAAGACAACGTTCGTGCGGCGCTCGGCGCCGCGCTTGACCTGGGTCGCGAGGACGCGGCGCTCGCTCTCGCCGGTGCGTCCGCGTTGTTCTGGGAGACGCATGGCCAGTTCCGGGAGGCGCGGCGCTGGTTCGACGCCGTGCTCGTGGCCGACCGAGGCTCAGCGCCACAGACGCGGGCGCGCGTCCTGTTCTGGGCCGGCTACCTATCCGTGCTTCAGGCGGAATGGGCGCGCGCGGCCGGGCTCCTCGCTGAGGCCCGTCGCCTTGCCCTCGAAGTGGATGACGGCTCCACCCTCGCGCTCGTGCTCGGCAAGCAGGCATGGGTCGCCGCGGAGACCGGAGGCGTCGACGCTGCTCGTCGTCTGGCGGAGGAGGGTTTGGCCCTCGCGTCCCGGGTCGGCGACGCCTGGACGAAAGCGGAGCTGCTGAACGACGCAGGAGTGGCCAACGAGCGCTCCGATCCGGACAGGACGGTGCAGCTGTTCGAGGAAAGCCTCGATTTGCGCCGCGAGCTCGGCGGGGAGTTCGACATCGCCGATTCGCTCAACAATCTCGGCTACGCACTGGCGCACCAGGGCCAGGCGGAAAAGGCGAGAGCACTACTCGACGAAGGGCTCGTTATCGCCGAACGAACGGGTGACCTGAGGCACGTTGCCCTCATTCACGGGAACTTCGGCCTGGTCGATCTCTTCGGCGGCAGCCCCGAGGATGCCCACCGGCACTTCGCTGAGTGCCTGCGCGTCAGCAGAAGGATCGGCGACCAGCGCGTTCCGCTCGAAGCGATCCGAGGAATCGCCGCCGTTGCGGCGTCCAGAGGCGAACTTCAACAGGCCGCGTGCTTGACGGCAGCCCTTGACGCCCTGTACCGCACGTCCGGTGGCACCCCGACGTCTGCGGAGTCGAAGATGGAACAACAGTTCATCGCTCCGCTCCGTGGCGCTGGGGATCACGAAGCGTGGGCGCTCGCAGCCGCGCGCGGCGAGACGATGACACTCGCCGACGCGATCGCCGCTTCGCTCGGAGAAGAGTCCGCGTCGGCTGCTACGTAGAGTTGGTCCGTGCTTCTGCGGATCGTGCTCTGGAACCTTGCGGATACCGACGTCACGGTCGAGGAGCTCCGGGAGTACGTGCGCGACGAGGCGGTCGACGCCTTTGCCGACGTGCCGGGGCTCCGGTTCAAGGCGTGGATCTCGGACGAGGCGGGAGAGCGCTGGGGAGCCCTCTATCTGTGGGAGTCGGCCGAGGCAGCGGACCAACCCTTGCCGAGCAGGGCGCGCGAGCTGATCGGCAAGGATCCCGACCTCGGCGAGACGTTCGACGTGGAGGCGACGGTCGAAGGGACGTTCGTGGACGAGCAGCTGTCGCGCCGGGGCCTCGCTTTCGACAGCTGAGACCCGGCGCGACAGCGCTCTCGAGCTATATCAGCGAGGCCTGGCCGCTGATCGTGACCCCGACGATGGGACAGCCGAGCGCCGGGAACTTGCGGATGTGACGAAGGAGCGCCTGGAAGGCACCGTCGGTCAGCGTCCCGTTGACTGCATCTGTCGGATCGGGGCATTCGTCCCCCATTGAGACGAGGCCCGCGAATGTGATCGTGCCGCCGAGGAACGCGCCGGTGAACGCCTGCGCGCCGGACGTGAGCGCAAATGCTCCGCAGGGTGGCGGTTCGGCGGCGGTGCAGATGTGCGCCGGGTTGCCCGGATCGTTCGGAGCGGCGGGTGCTGGACGACCGCATACCACGTCCCCATCGCGTCGTTCTGCTTGGCGGCCGCAGGCATGATGGCCGCATGCGGGTGACGATCACCGACGTGGGCCCCCGGGACGGCCTCCAGAACGAGCCGGAGACGCTGCCGCCGTCGACGCGCGCCGAGCTGGTCGACCGGCTCGCTGCGGCCGGGCTCCCGCGGATCGAGGCGGCCAGCTTCGTCAATCCCCAGCTCGTCCCACAGATGGCCGGCGCCGAGGACGTCGCCGCGGCGATCGACCGGCGTCCCGGCTGCGTCTACGCGGGGCTGGCGCTCAACGAGCGAGGCTACGAACGCCTACGCGCCGCCGGGCTGGACGAAGTGCATTACGCGTTCGGCGCGACGGAGTCGTTCCAGCGCCGAAACGCGAACTCGTCCGTCGAGGACGGCGCCGCGGCGGCGGAGCGCATCGTCGCGCGCGCACACGAGGACGGGATGCGAGCGACGGTCACGATCTCGGTCGCGTTCGGCTGTCCCTTTGAGGGACGCGTCGATCCGGCGCGCGTCGCCGACCTCGCCGAGCGGGTCGTGTCAGCCGACGAGATCGTCCTCGCCGACACGATCGGCGTCGCCCGCCCGACGCACGTTCGGCGGCTGGTCGAGCGCGTGCTGATCCTCGGCCCGCCGGTCGGCGTCCACCTCCACAACACGCGCAATACCGGCTTCGCGAATGCATACGCGGCGCTGGAGGCCGGCGTCGAGCTCTTCGACGCGTCCGCCGGCGGGCTCGGAGGCTGCCCGTACGCGCCGGGCGCGACTGGCAACATCGCCACCGAGGACCTCGTCTACCTGCTCGAGGGCGAAGGGGCCGCGACCGGGATCGACCTGGACGCCCTGATCGCCGTGTCGCGCTGGCTCGAAGGCGTGCTCGGTCGCCGGCTCGAAGGCGAGGTCTACCGCTCGGGGGCCTGGCCGCCCGAGACGATGGCATCGGCGGCGAGCTCGGCGATCTCCTCCTCCGAGTAGCCGGCCTCGGCGAGAACCTCGCCGGTGTGCTCGCCCAGGCGGGGCGGCGTCGAGCGGTGAAGTAGCCGATCGCCGTCGGCCGAGATCGGCAGTGCCACCGCCTGCCGGTGGTCGAGGCCCTGGAGGATGCCGAGCGCGGCCGTCTGCTCGTGGCGCGCGGCCTCGCCGGTGGTCTGGATCGGCGCGACCGGGACGCCCGCCTCGTGCAGGCGGGCGATCCAGGTTTCGCTGGGCTGACTCGCGAAGCGCTCGGCGAGTACCTCCACGAGCGGTTCGCGGTTGAGAACGCGGAGCGGGTTCGTGGCGAAGCGGTCGTCCTCCGCGAGGCGCGGCCGGTCGAGCGCCGCGCAGAGCGCCGCGAACAGGCGGTCGTTCGCCGCCGCCACCATCAGCTCGCCGTCCGCCGTCGCAAAGGCCTGGTACGGCACGATCAGCGGGAACGCCGACCCGTGGCGCGCCGGCTCCGCCCCTGTTCCGACCGCGTCGACGACGTGGTAGCTCATCAGCGCCAGGGCGGTCTCGTAGAGGGAGAGATCGAGGACGCGGCCTTGCCCGGTGCGCTCGCGATCGAGGACGGCAGCGACGATGGCGAGTGCTGCCCACGTCGCCGTGCCGAGGTCGACGACCGAGGCGCCGACGCGGACGTGAGGACGTCCGTCCTCGCCGGTCACGCTCATGACGCCCGCGTACGCCTGCATCAGCGGGTCGTAGCCCGGCAGATGCGCGAGCGGGCCGCCGCGTCCGAAGGCGCCGATCGAGCAGTAGACGAGCCGTTCGTTGCGGCCTCGGACGTCGTCCGGCCCGATCCCGAGGCGCTCCGCGGTACCGGGGCGAAGGCTCTGGATCAGCACGTCGGAGCGATCGGCGAGCCGGAGGAGCACGTCGCGGCCGCGCGGCGTCGACAGGTCGACGCCCAGCGACCGCTTGCTCGCGTTCGCTGCGAAGAAGAGCACGCTGCCGCCGGCGGCAAACTCGGGCCCCCAGGCGCGCGCCTCGTCTCCGCGCCGCGGGTGCTCGACCTTGACGACGTCCGCTCCCAGTGCTCCGAGAATCTGTGTGCAGTAGGGGCCGGCGAGCGACGAGCTCACGTCGATCACACGGACGCCGTCGAGCGGGAGAAACGTCATGAAAGGACATCATCGCCTGCCTCGTGCGCGTGTTCGCCGGGTACGGTGGTTGTGGTGGGCGGTTTCGACCACTGGCTGCTCAACTTCATCTCGGGGTCGCCGTGGACCTACGGCGTCGTGCTCGGCCTGGCGCTCCTCGACGCGATCCTCCCGGTCGTGCCCAGCGAGACCGCGGTCATCACCGCGGGCGTCGTCGCCGCGCAGGGCGACCTCAGCATTGGCCTCGTGCTCGCGGCGGCGGCGATCGGCGCCTTCGCCGGCGACAACCTGACGTACTGGATCGGCCGCAAGTGGGGGCACCGCGCCGCGGAGCGGTTCCTGCGCGGCGAGAAGGGTCGCCGGGGGCTGGCCTGGGCGGAGAAGACGCTGGACGAGCGCGGCGGGCTCCTCATCGTCGTGGCGCGCTTCATCCCGGGCGGCCGCATCGCGACCATGTTGGCGGCCGGCACCGTCGAATATCCGTACCTCCGTCGCTTCGTGCCCTACGACGCGGTCGCAGCCGTCTTCTGGGCCTGCTATGCCGGGCTGCTCGGCTACTTCGGCGGGAAGGCGTTCCAGAACAGCACCTGGAAGGCCCTGCTCGTCGCCTTCGCGATCGCCGCAGGAATCGCCCTCGCTATTGAGGGAATCAGACGCCTGAACCTGCACCGCCGTCTGGTGCGGCTGCTCGGATGGGAATCCCTGTAACCGGAGTCAGCGAGCTCGTGCTCGAGGTCGTCGACCTCGAGGCGGCCGAGCGCTTCTACGCCGACGCGCTCGGGTTGCCCGTGGTGGAGCGATGGGCGCAGCGCCAGGCCGTCTGGCTGATGGCGGGCAGCCGGACGCGGATCGGGCTCTGGACGCCACAGGTCGGGCTCGCCGGTGGCCGCGGCGGGCTACACGTGCACTTCGCCCTCCACCTCGCCGACGAGGACTACGAGCCGGCGTTGGAGCGTCTCCGCAGTCAAGGGTACGAGCCGGAAGAGCATCGGTTCGACTCGTACGGCGGTAGCCGGGCCGCGTACGTCTCCGACCCGGACGGCAACGTCGTCGAGCTCTGGACCTGGGATGTGGCCGGGCACCTGGAGCAGCCGTGAACCGTCTGGCCGAGGCGACGAGCCCGTACCTGCTCCAGCATCGGGAGAACCCGGTCGACTGGCACGAGTGGGGCGACGAGGCGTTTGCCGAGGCGCGCGCTGCGGGGAAGCCGGTCCTGCTCTCGGTCGGCTACGCCGCGTGCCACTGGTGTCACGTGATGGCGCACGAGTCCTTCGAGGATCCGACTACTGCCGCTGTGATGAACGAGCGCTTCGTGAACATCAAGGTCGATCGCGAGGAGCGGCCCGACGTCGACGCCCTGTACATGGACGCGGTCGTCGCGCTGACGGGACAGGGCGGCTGGCCGATGACGGTGTTCCTGACGCCCGGGGGAGAGCCGTACTACGCGGGCACGTACTTCCCGCCCGAGAGCCGCCACGGTCTACCGGGCTTCCGCGACCTCCTCGTCGCCGTCGCCGACGCCTATCGCGAGCGCCGTGACGACGTCGCGCGGCAGGCCGAGGCGCTCGTGCAGGCGCTGCGCCAGGCCGCCGAGCGAAGCCCTTCCCGGGAGCCGCTCACCGCAGGCGTCCTCGCCGACGCCGTTCGCGGGCTGCGCGGAGCGTTCGACCCGGAGTGGGGTGGGTTCGGCCGCGCGCCGAAGTTCCCGCCGGGGCCCGTGCTGGAGTTCCTGCTCCGGCGCGGCGAGCTCGACATCGTGCGGACGACGCTCGACGGCATGGCCGCCGGCGGCATGTACGACCTGGTCGGCGGAGGGTTCCATCGGTACTCGGTGGACGCGCGCTGGCTCGTCCCGCACTTCGAGAAGATGCTCTACGACAACGCGCTCCTCGTCCAGGCTTACCTCCACGCGTGGGTCGTCACGGATGACGAGCGCTATCGCGAGGTCGCCGAGCAGACGCTCGACTACACGCTTCGCGAGCTGCGCCGGCCGGAGGGCGGCTTCGCCTCCTCGCAGGACGCCGACACCGACGGGGTCGAGGGGCTCACGTACACGTGGACCGAGGACGAGGCGCCGACCGAGTTGCTGGTCCCGTTCGAGCACGGGCGCTCGATCATCCGCGGCCGCCTGGATCCCGAGACGCGGGCCCGGCTGCTCGAAGTCCGCTCCCGCCGGCCGCAGCCGGCTCGCGACGACAAGGCGATCGCCTCCTGGAACGGCCTTCACCTCGCCTCGCTCGCCGAGGCAGGCAGGCGCCTGGCGCGGCCGGAGTTCGTCCAGGCGGCCGTGCAGCTCGCGGCGTTCCTGCTCGGGCCGCTGTCGGCGCCGGGCGGTCGCCTGTACCGGAGCTGGCGCGACGGCCGCACGAGCGGCGAGGCGTTCCTCGACGACTACGCCGATGTCGCGAACGGGCTCTACGAGCTCCACGTCGCCACGGGCGACCTCCGCTGGCTCGAGGAGTCACGGCGTCTTGCGATGCTCGCGGTGGAGCTGTTCGCCGACGAGGAGCGCGGCGGGTTCTTCCTGACGCCGAGCGACGGGGAGCGGCTCGTCGCGCGGCGGAAGGAGCTCGACGACAACCCGACGCCGTCCGGGAACTCGATGCTCGCCTTCGTCTTGCTCCGGCTCGGCCGGATCTACGGCGACGACGCGTTCGAACGCCATGCGGCCGGAGTGCTGAGGCTCGCCCGAGACCTCATGGGCCGCGCCGACCGCATTCGGTCACGCTCTCTGCGCGCTCGACCTCTACCTGTCGCCGCCGCGTGAGCTCGCGATCCTGGGCGCACCGGACTCGGAGGTGGCCCGGGCGGCGCTCGCGCCGTACGACCCGAGCGCCGTTGTGGCGTTCGGCCCCTCCGACGACGTCCCGCTGCTGCAGGGGAAGGGACTCGTGAATGGGCGGCCTGCCGTCTACGTCTGCGAGCGCTTCGTGTGCCGCGCGCCGATCACGGACGCAGCCGAGCTGAGCTAGAGCCGCGCCAGACCAGCGGCGAGCGCCTCGAGGCTCTCGAGCGTGTGCCCGCTGACGAAGAGGTCGGTCGACGGCAGCGCGGCGTGCATGCCGCGAGCGAGCGGCTCGTAGGCGGGATCGCCCTTGAGCGGATTCACCCAGACGACCGCGTACGCGAGGCGGGCGAGCCGTCGCATCTGAGCCGCGAGGAGGTCGGGGTCGCCGACCTCGAGACCGTCGGAGCAGATGACGACGATGGCGCCGCGCGCCACGCCGCTCGAGCCGTGCCGGTCGAGGAACGTCTTCAGCGCCTCGCCGATGCGGGTGCCGCCGTCCCAGTCGACGACCGCGGCTGCCGCTCGCGTGAGTGCCTCGTCCGGATCGGACGACGTCAGCTCCCTCGTCAGCCTCGTCAGGCGCGTCCCGAAGCAGAACGCCTCCCAGCGCCGGTCGCTCCGGAGGGCCGCGTGCGCGAAGACGAGGAGCGCGCGTGAGTAGGAGGACATCGAACCGGACACATCGAGGAGGAGGACGAGTCGTCGGGGCCGGTGGATGCGCCGGCGCCACTCGCGGTGGAGCGGCTCGCCTCCGGTGCGGAAGGCGCGCCGGATCGTCCGGCGGAGGTCCGGCGTGCCGGTTCGGGCCCGCCGCCTCCGCCTCGTGTGCCGCGGCGGCGGCGCAAGCCGCAGGGCCGCCATAAGGGAGGCGAGGCGGTCGAGCTCCTCTGGCGTACAGCGCGCGAAGCTCTTGCGCTTCAGCAGCTCGACCTCGCTGGCGAGCGCCAGCTCAGGCTCGGCCGTCTCGCCGGGAGTCGGCTCCGATCGCCGCTGGTCGGGCGTGGGGAACGCCGTCAGGGTCCCTTCGGCGCGGACGGGCGGCGGCGCCGGGCGGAGACCCGCGAAGAACGAGCGAAAGACCCGGTCGTAGACTGCGATGTCGGCCTGTCGCGACACCAGCGTCGCCCGCCCCGCCCAGTACGCGTCCTCCGGCGGGAGCAGCGCAGCCGCCCGGCAGAAGTCGGCAGCCTGTCCCGTCCCGACCGCGAGCCCCTCGTCGCGGAGCGCGCGCGCGAAGCGGACGAACGTCGGCAGCGGGTCGACGCTACTCAAGGAGCGCAGGCAGCGCCTCACGCGCGCGCCGGAGATCGTCGTGGTTCTTGACTGCCCAGCCGAGCGTCTCTTCCGCGAGCGCGCCGTCCCCGTCGAGCGATTCGGCGCCGAGCAGCGCCAGCGCCTGCGCCCAGTCGATCGCCTCGGCGACGCCCGGCGGCTTGGCGAGGTCGAGCTCCCGCAGCCGCGCAATGCCCTCGGCGACCGAGCGCGCAAGGGACTCGGAGACGCCGGGCGCGCGGAGCCGGATGATCGCCACCTCGCGCTCGAGGTCGGGGAAGTCGATCCAGTGGTAGAGGCACCGGCGCTTCAGGGCGTCGTGGAGCTCGCGCGTCCGGTTCGACGTGACGATCACGGCGGGCGGGGCCTCGGCCGCGATCGTGCCCAGCTCCGGCACGGTGACCGCGAAGTCCGAGAGCACCTCGAGGAGAAAGGCCTCGAACTCGTCGTCGGCCCGGTCGAGCTCGTCGACGAGCAGGACGGCGGACGAGCCCGCGCGCACGGCCTCGAGCAGCGGGCGCTCCAGGAGGAACTCCGGGCCGTAGAGCTCGTCGACGCGGCTCCGGGCGTCGACCTCGCCGGCCTGCAGCGCGCGCACGTACAGAAGCTGCCGGGAGTAGTCCCACTCGTAGAGCGCCTCGTGTGCGTCGATGCCCTCGTAGCACTGGAGGCGGATCAGCCGCGCGTCGAGAACGGTCGCGAGCGTCTTCGCGACCTCGGTCTTGCCGACGCCGGCCTCGCCTTCCAGCAGGAGCGGCCGGCCCATCGCGAGAGCGAGGTAGATCGCCGTCGCCAGGCCCCGATCGGGCAGGTAGTCCTGCGCGCGGAGGGCCTGCTCGACGTCCTGGACGGATGCAAGCTCCACAAAGACATCGTACGCAGGCAGATCCGCCCGCCCGGCTGCAGCGTAGGAAGTATGCTCGACCCGGCCCAGCGACTGCGGAAGGAGTCTCCATGTACCCTGCCCGCTTCGAGTACTTCGCGCCCTCGACGCTTGACGAGGCGCTCGCGCTTCTCCAGCAGCACGGCGACGAAGCGAAGCCACTGGCCGGCGGTCAGAGCCTCATTCCGCTGATGAAGCTTCGTTTCGCCGCCCCGAGCGCCGTCGTCGATCTCAACGGCATCAAAGGTCTCGACACCCTCGCAGAGGAGGGTGGCGCGTTGAGGATCGCCGCGCTCGTCCGGCATCGAATGTGCGAGCGATCAGACTTGCTCCGCGGCCGCTACGGCGTCCTCGGCGCCGCTGCCCCGCTGATCTCGGACCCGCTGGTGCGCAACCTCGGCACTGTCTGCGGCTCGCTCGCGCATGCGGATCCGCAGGGCGACTGGGGCTCGGCAATGCTTGCAGCCCGCGCCGAGCTCGTCGCGCGCGGGCCGAGCGGCGAGCGGACGATCGCGGTGGACGATTTCTTCGAGGGGCCGTTCACGACGACGCTCCAGCCCGGCGAGGTGCTGACCGAGGTGCGGGTTCCCGATCCCGGGCCACGGGCCGGCGGCACGTATCTGAAGCTCGAGCGGAAGGTCGGCGACTTCGCGACTGTGGGAGTGGCGGCGCAGGTCGCGCTCGACAACGGCAAGGTCGGGCAGGTCGGCATCGGCCTGACGGCTGTCGGGCCGTCGAACATTCGCGCGTCCGCCGCCGAGCAGGTGCTCGCGGGCGCGGAGCCGACGGACGGCGCGCTCCGCGAGGCCGCTCAGCAGGCCGCCGCCGAAGCGCATCCCTACGACGACCAGCGCGGCACGGCGGAGTACAAGCGCCAGGTCGTCCGTGTCTTCACCGAGCGCGCGCTCCGCACGGCCGTCCAGGCGGCACGCGGCGCCTAGCGGTAGACGAGGAGAGGAGATGAGCATGTCCGACGAGCGGTGCCCTTCGTGCGGCGCCGAGCTGCCGCGCGAGCAGGGGCAGCACGCCTTGACACCCGGCGCCGGCGTCATCCACTGCCCGAACTGCGGTGCAACGGTCACGGTGGAGAAGCCGGGCGCGCGCGACCCGAACGACGCAGCGGCTTCGACCGCCGACGTGCGGCGAGCCCCCGAGTCCGTCGGCGGCGAGGAGGGCGCGCCGGAGAGCTTCAGCGGCGAGGAGACGGTCGAAGGCGTCCTCGACGAGCTCGATCGCAAGCCGAACAGGCCAAACGGAGGTTCATGATGGAGATCACGCTGCGTGTCAACGGCGTCGAACGCTCGGCAGATGTCGAGCCGAGGTTGTTGCTCGTCCATCTGGTTCGCGAGAAGCTCGGAATGACCGGGACGCACGTCGGCTGCGACACCACGAGTTGCGGAGCCTGCACCGTGCTGCTCGACGGCGTGCCCGTGAAGTCGTGCACCGTCTTCGCCGTTCAGGCGAACGGCCGAGAGCTGACCACCGTCGAGGGCTTGATGCAGAACGGGCAGCTTCACTCGATCCAGCGCGGCTTCAAGGAGGAGCACGGCCTTCAGTGCGGCTTCTGCACGCCGGGGATGATGCTCGTCTCGAAGGCGCTGCTCGAAGAGAACCCGGACCCGAGCGAGGAAGACATCCGCTGGGCGATCTCCGGGAACATCTGCCGATGCACGGGCTACCAGAACATCGTCAAGGCGGTTCGCTGGGCGGCCGCGCACAAGGAGGCGTGATGGCGACCGAGACACGGCAGCACCAGTGGCTGGGGAAGAGCGTCAAGCGCAGGGAGGACGACCGCTTCGTCCAGGGGCGGGGCAACTACTTCGACGACATCAAGCTGCCGAACATGCTCCACATGGCGATCCTCCGGAGTCCGTTCGCCCACGCGCGAATCAACTCGATCGACGTCTCGCGGGCGCAGGCGCTTCCCGGCGTCGTCGCGGTCGTCACGGGTGAGCTCCTCGCCGAGCACAAGCTCGCGTGGATGCCGACCCTCTCCGGCGACACGCAGGCCGTGCTGGCGACGGACAAGGTGCGCATGCAGGGCCAGGAGGTCGCGTGCGTCGTCGCCGAGGACGTCTACGTCGCCCATGACGCGCTGGAACTGATCGACGTCGACTACGAGCCGCTGCCCGTCGTGACGACGCCGCAGCAGGCGCTCGAGCAGGGAGCGCCGGTGATCCGCGACGACAAGGAAGACCAGGCGGACAACCGCATCTACCACTGGGAAGCCGGCGACAAGGACGCGACCGATCGCGCGTTCGCCGAGGCTGACCGGGTCGTGCGCCTCTCGACCCACTACCCGCGCTCGCATCCGGCGCCACTCGAGTGCTGCGGTTGCATCGCCGACGTGAACTCGGCGACGGGCAAGGCGACGGTCTACATGACCTCGCAGGCCCCGCACGTGCACCGCACGGTGTTCGCGCTGGTCGCCGGGCTGCCGGAGCAGAACATCCAGATCATCTCCCCGGACATCGGCGGCGGCTTCGGCAACAAGGTGCCGGTGTACCCCGGCTACGTCGTCGCGACCGCGGCGTCGCTCCTGCTCGGACGGCCCGTGAAGTGGGTCGAGGACCGGACGGGCAACCTGATCTCGACCGGGTTCGCGCGCGATTTCTACATGGACGGCGAGCTCGCTCTCAAGGACGACGGCACGATGACGGGGCTGCGGGTCAAGATGCTCTCCGACCAGGGGTACGCGTACGCAGACGCCCAGCCTTCGAAGCTGAAGGCGGGGCTGTTCCACATCGTCACCGGCTCGTACGACCTCCCTGCCGCGCATGTAGTCACCGACGGCGCGTACACGAACAAGGCGCCGGGCGGCGTCGCGTATCGGTGCTCGTTCCGGGTCACGGAAGCGTCGTTCCTGATCGAGCGCCTCGTCCAGGCCGCGGCCTACGAGCTCGGCGTCGACCCCGCCGAACTCCGCCGCCAGAACTTCATCAGGACGGAGCAGTTCCCGTACCGGTCGGCGACGGGGTTCGTCTACGACTCGGGCGACTACGAGCGCGCCCTCGACCTCGCGCTCGAGCAGGTCGGCTATACCGAACTCCGCGAGGAGCAGCGACGCGCCCGCGAAGAGGAAGGCCGGCTGATCGGCATCGGGGTGGCGAGCTTCACGGAGGTCGTCGGCGCCGGACCGAGCAAGGATTACGACATCCTCGGGCTGAAGATGTTCGACTCGGCCGAGCTCCGTGTCCACCCGACGGGGAAGGCCATCCTGAAGCTCGGCGTGCGGAGCCAGGGCCAGGGCCACGAGACGACGTTCGCCCAGATCGTCGCCGACGAGCTCGGCATCCCGCCGGAAGACGTCCTCGTCCAGGAGGGCGACACGGACAACACGCCGTACGGCCTCGGCACGTACGCGAGCCGCTCGACGCCGACCGCCGGGGCTGCAACGGCCGTCATCGCCCGGACGCTGCGCGCCAAGGCCCGCAAGATCGCTGCGCACCTGCTCGAAGCCGCCGAAGAGGACGTCGAGTGGGACGGCGCGAAATTCGCTGTCCGCGGCGCGCCCGAGCAGGCGAAGACGATGCAGGACGTGGCCTTTGCCGCCTACACGAACATGCCGGAGGGACTGGAGCACGGGCTCGAGGGCGTCCACTACTACGACCCGCCGAACATGACGTTCCCGTTCGGGACCTACGTCGTCGCCGTCGAGATCGACCGCGGCACCGGCCAGTGGAAACCGCTTCGGGTCGTCGCCGTCGACGACTGCGGCGTCCGGATCAATCCGATGATCGTCGACGGGCAGATCATGGGCGGCCTGACGGAGGGGTTTGCGAAGGCGTCGATGCAGTGCATCACCTTCGACGAGGACGGGAACTGCATCGGGTCCAACTTCATGGACTACCTGATCCCCACCGCGTGGGAGACGCCGAGGTTCGAGCTGCACGAGACGGTGACGCCCTCGCCGCACCATCCGATCGGCGCCAAGGGCGTCGGCGAGTCCGCCACCGTGGGCTCACCTGCCGCGTACGTCAACGCCGTCGTCGACGCGCTCGCGCACGTGGGTGTGCGCAACCTGGAGATGCCGGTTAGCCCGGATCGCGTCTGGGCAGCACTCAATGAAAGCGGACTAGCCGAGTAACGAAGCGTGTCAGGTCTCAACTGGATCTCGTGCCAGGCTTCAGCCTGGCACGTACACCCGCATGGGGGAACCGCATGGTGAACAAAGTCCTGGTAGAGGCTGCCAACCTGGTACAGGCCGGCGAGCCGTTCGCGCTGGTCACCGTCATCGACGTGGAACGGCCTACGTCCACACGGCGCGGCGATCGGGCGCTCGTGACGCAAGACGGTCGCCTCACCGGCTGGGTCGGCGGGGCGTGCTCGGAGCCGATCGTGATCCGGGAGGCATTGCGGGCGCTCGCCGACGGCGAGGCGAGGCGCGTGCGGATCGGGCCGCCCGGGCGCGTCGAGGAGGGGGCGCCGGCTGATCTGGTCGTCGCGGCCAGCAGCTGTGCGTCCGAAGGCGTGGTGGAGGTGCTCGTGGAGCCGGAGCTTCCGGCGCCGACGCTCTCGGCCGTCGGCGGGAGCCCCGCTGCCGAGACGCTGGCACGCTTGGCGGCGGAGATCGGGTGGCGTGTCGAGCGAGAGGTGCGGGCCGGCGTCGACGCCGTCGTCGTCGCGACGATGGGTCACGGCGACGAGGAGGCGCTCACGGCGGCGCTGGAAGCCGGCGCCGGCTACGTCGGGCTCGTCACCAGCTCGAGGCGAGCTGGCGCGGTGCTGGCGGAGCTCCGCGAGCGCGGGCTCTCCGACGACGTGCTCGCGCTCGTCCGCAGCCCGGCGGGACTCGACCTCGGCCCCTCGAGCCAGCAGGAAATCGCGGTCGCCGTCCTCGCGGAGCTCGTCGCCTGGCGGCACGAGCGCTCGGCCGTCCCACCGTCGCCCGCAACGGCGGTCGACCCCGTCTGCGGGATGGAGGTCGTCGCCGGCACCGCTCGCGAGACCGCCGTGCATGGCGACGAGACCTTCTACTTCTGCGGCGCGGGGTGCCGCAGCCGGTTCGAGGCCGACCCGGAGCGCTACGTCGGCGTCTCCGCCGCGTGAGGATCGAGAACTCCTTCGAGGTCGACGCGCCGCCCGAGCGGGCCTGGGCGCTCCTGATGGACGTCCCGCGCGTGATCCCCTGTATGCCCGGCGCGGAGCTCACGGAGACGGTCGACGATTCGAACTGGAAGGCGAAGGTCGGGGTCAGGCTCGGGCCGATCTCCCTCACATTCAACTCGGATGTCGAGCGGACTGAGGCCGACGAGTCGGCGCGCCGTGCGACGTTGAAGGCAACGGCGCGCGAGGCGCGCGGCCGCGGGAACGCACAGGCGACGATCCAGTCGTCGCTCGCCGCGGCCAACGGCGGAACGAAGGTCGACATCGCCACCGACCTCGTCCTCTCCGGCGCGGTCGCCCAGTACGGGCGCGGCATCGTGCAGGACGTCGCGACGCAGCTCGTCTCGCGCTTTGCGGACTGCCTGCAGAAGCAGCTCGAAGTGCCCGCCGCCGACGGCAGCGCTCCCGCCGCGCCGCCCGAGGTGAAACCGGTGTCCGGGCTTTCGCTCGGCGTCCGCGCCATCGCCAGCTCCCTCCGCCGCGGACTGCGCCGCCTCGTTCGGCGCGCGTAGGATCCTGGACGTGAGCACCGCCGAGACAGCAACGATCACGGGTGCCGAGGACGTCGCCTGGGATCTGACGGACGTCTACGAGGCGCCCGAAGACCCCTCTCTCGAGGCCGACCTCGACGACGCCCGCGCCTCGGCGACGCGCTTCCGCGAGGCGTACGCCGGTCGGGTCTCGGAGCTCGCAGCCGGCGAGCTGCGGGAAGCCGTGGCCGAGCTCGAGCGCATCCACGCCGTCCTGACGCGGGCGGGCGCCTACTCGTACATGCGCTTCTCGACCAACACCGCCGACCCGGCTCGCGGAGCGCTGTTGCAGCGGATCCAGGAGCTCGGCGCCGAGCTGGACGCGGACCTCCTCTTCTTCCGTCTCGAGTGGACGGCGATCGACAACGAGCAGGCCGAGCGGGTGCTCGCGGACGATGCGCTCGCCCACTACCGGCACCATCTCGAGGCGCTGCGCCGCTGGCGCCCGTATCTGCTTTCGGAGCCGGAGGAGCGGATCCTGAGCGAGAAATCCGTGTCCGGGCCGACCGCGTGGGGACGGCTCTTCCAGGAGCAGGTGAGCGCGCTCCGCGTCCGGTTGGACGGTGAAGACGTCTCGCTCGAGCAGGCGCTCGCGCGACTCCAGCGGCCGGACCGGGACGAGCGCCGCGAGGCTGCCGAGGCCGTGATACGGGCACTGGAGCCGGGGCTGCGGACGCGCACGTTCATCTTCAACTCACTGCTCCTCGACAAGGCGATCGAGGACCGGCTTCGCAAGTACCCCAGCTGGATCTCCGCCCGCAACCTCGCCAACGAGACGCCCGACGAAGCCGTGCAAGCCCTCGTGGACGCCGTCGTCTCGCGGTACGACATCCCGCAGCGGTACTACCGGCTGAAGGCGCGGCTGCTCGGCATCGAGCGGCTTGCGCACTACGACCGCATGGCGCCGGCGACGACGGACGCGGAGTCGATGACATGGGACGACGCGAGAGGCTTCGTCGGCGACGCGTACGCCGACTTCTCACCGGAGGCCGCGCGCATCGTCGGCGAGTTCTTCGACCGTCAGTGGATCGACGCGCCGGTTCGCCCGGACAAGATGAACGGCGCCTACTGCATGACGCGGGTGCCCGGCGTCCACCCCTACGTCCTGCTCAACTTCACCGGCGACCGGCGGAGCGTGCTGACGCTCGCACACGAGCTCGGGCACGGCATTCACGGCTACCTCTCGCAGGATCGCGGGCTGTTCAACGCCGAGACGCCGCTGACGCTTGCCGAGACGGCGTCGGTGTTCGGCGAGGCGCTCACGTTCAAGCGGCTGCTGGCCGACGAGCACGATCCGAATCGGCGGCTCGATCTGCTCGTCGGCCGCATCGACGACAGCATCGCCACCGTTTGCCGCCAGATCGCGATGAACCGCTTCGAAGACCGCGTGCACGCCGCGCGGCGTGAGGAGGGCGAGCTCGCCCCCGACCGGTTCGCCGAGCTCTGGATCGAGAGTCAGCAGCGAATGCTCGGCGACGTCGATCTCAGCGGCTACGAGCAGTGGTGGAGCTACGTCCCGCACTACGTCGTCTCGCCTGGGTACGTCTACGCCTACGCGTACGGCTACCTCTTTTCGCTCGCGATCTTCCGCAAGTGGGAGCGCGAGGGGGACGGCATGGTGGAGCCGTACTTCGACCTGCTGCGCGCGGGAGGCTCGGATTCGCCCGAGCACCTGGCCGCGATCGTCGGGCTCGACGTCACCGATCCACAGATCTGGGCCGACGGGCTGAGCGGGATCGACGAGCTTCTCGCCGAGGCCGAGCAGCTCGCTCAGTAGACCGCTAAGCGTTCGTTAACCCCGCCGCTGCGCTGGTTGAGGGGCGCTCGCGGCCCCACTAGGATCGGGCGGTTCCGACGAGCGAGGAGGGCGAAGTGCAGCAGGCAACCGCGATCGACCTTTCCGACCTGGAAGCCGGCTTCCGGGGCCGCCTGATCGGGCCGGAGAGCGAGGACTACGACGAGGCACGTCGCATGTGGAACGGCGCTTTCGATCGCCGGCCGCTCTGCATGGCGCGGTGCACGGGCGTTGCCGACGTCGTCGATGCGGTGCGCTTCGGTCGCGAGCGCGGCCTGTCCCTTGCGGTTCGCGGCGGCGGTCACAGCATTCCGGGCCACTCCGTCTGCGACGACGGTCTCGTCGTCGATCTGGCGCCCATGCAGGGCGTGTGGCTGGACGCGGGCGCCCGTCGGGCGCGCGTTCAGGGCGGCGTCACCTGGGGCGTCTTCGACCGCGAGGCAGCGCTCCACGGCCTCGCCGTCACCGGCGGCCAGATCACGCACACGGGCGTCGCCGGGCTCACGCTCGGCGGCGGCATCGGCTGGTTGATGCGCAAGCACGGCTTGACATGCGACAACCTGATCTCAGCCGATGTCGTCACCGCCGACGGGGACACGCTACGCGCAGCCGCGGACGAGAACGACGATCTCTTCTGGGGGCTCCGTGGCGGAGGCGGGAACTTCGGCGTGGTGACGTCGTTCGAATTCGCTCTCCACCCGGTCGGGCTCGTGCTTGCGGGATTGACAATGCATCCGGCCGAGCGAGGGCGCGAGCTGCTACGCGTCTACCGGGACTTCGCCGCCACGGCGCCGGACGAGGTCACTGCCTACGTCGTGTTCACGACGGCGCCGCCGCTCCCGTTCATCCCCCAGGAGATCCACGGCCGGCCGGTCTGCGCGCTCGCCGCGTGCTACGCGGGCCCGATCGAGCAGGGCGAGCAGGTTCTGCGTCCGCTGCGCGAGCAGGATCCGGTCGTCGACCTCTTCCAACCCATGCCCTATCCCGCCCTCCAGGGTCTGCTCGACCCCGGAGCGCCGCCGGGCGACTCCTACTACATCAAGGGCGACTACTTCCGCGACGTCGGCGACGAGCTCATCGACGTCGTCGTCGACGGAGCGCTGTCGCGTCCCGGCCCGCTCTGCGAGATCCACCTGGCGCACATGGGCGGCGCGGCGGGCCGCGTGCCCGAGGACGCGACCGCGTTCGGCCACCGTGATGCGCGCTTTGGCGCCATGCTGGTCAGCCGGTGGCAGGAGCCGGCGCAGGCGGACGAGCAGGTCGCGTGGGTTCGCGGGCTGAGTCAGGCCGTCGAGCCGAGCTCGATCGGCACCTACGTCAACTTCCTCGGCGACGAGGGCGAGTCGCGGGTGCGCCACGCCTACGGCGCGGAAAAGTTCGATCGGCTGGCCGAGCTCAAGCGCCGGTACGACCCCGACAACGTCTTCAGGCTGAACCAGAACATCCCTGGCTCCGAGTAGGGCCTGGCCGTAGGCTGCGCGGCGATGCCGCTCCTCGCCGTCCGCGACCTGACCCGACGCTTCGGCGGCATCGTCGCGCTCGACCACGTCTCGTTCGAGGTCGAGCCCGGAGAAGTCGTCGGGCTGATCGGCCCGAACGGCGCGGGCAAGACGACCGCCTTCAACGTCGTTTCCGGGCTCGACCGGGCCGACGACGGTGACGTCGTCTTCGACGGCCGGAGCATCGTGCGGGCGCGGCCGCACCGGATCGCACGCGTCGGGATCGCGCGGACCTTCCAGAACCTGCAGCTGTTCAAGACCATGACGGTCGCGGAGAACGTCCTCGTCGGAGGGCACGCCGGCCGCCGCGGCCGCGACTGGGCGGCAGAGGTCATCGAGCGCGTCGGCCTGGGCCCTCTCGCCGGCCGACCCGTCGCCGCGCTCCCCTACGGCACCCAGAAGCGCGTGGAGCTCGCCCGCGCGCTGGCGGCGAGGCCTCGCCTGGTGCTCCTCGACGAGCCGGCCGGAGGGCTCGACCACGACGAGGTCCGGGACCTCGCGGGCTTTCTCACCGGGTTGCACGGCGACCTCGGCCTGACGGTGGTGCTGGTCGAGCACCACATGCAGCTCGTCATGTCGGTCTCGTCGCGCGTCTTCGTGCTGGACTTCGGCCGTGTAATCGCTGCGGGGACTCCCCGGGACGTGCAGAACGACCCGGCTGTCGTCGAGGCGTACCTCGGGGAAGGCCTAGACGATTGATTCCCAATGGGGGTGCCTGTTGAGGCGCGATGCGCCGTGCGAAGGCCCCCAACCGCGGGTGCCTCCATTGGGAATCGATCGTCTAGTGGCCTTGCTGGAGCTGGACGGCGTCGAGGCCCGGTACGGGCCCGTGCGGGCGCTTCATGGCGTTTCGCTGTCGGTCGCGGAGGGCGAACTGGTCGCCGTGCTCGGCGCGAACGGCGCGGGGAAGACGACGACGCTGCGTGCGATCTCCGGGCTCGTTCGTCGAAGCGGCAGCATCCGACTTGCCGGGCGGCAACTCCGTGGCGGGTCACCCGAATCCGTTGCCCGCGCGGGCGTGGCACATGTCCCGGAAGGGCGTGGCACCTTCGTCGAGCTGAGCGTGCGGGAGAACCTGAGCCTCGGCGCCTATACGCGATCGCGCGCCGACGCCCGCGCGGCGTATGAACGCGTCGTCAGCTACTTCCCATGGGTCGCTCGGCGCACCGACCAGCAGGCAGGGACGCTGTCGGGCGGCGAGCAGCAGATGCTCGCGCTGGCCCGCGCGCTGATGCAACGGCCGCGCCTCTTGCTCCTCGACGAGCCCTCTCTCGGGCTCGCCCCGCTGATCGTCCGCGAGCTCTACGAGGTCGTGCGGCGCCTGAACGAGGAGGAGAGCCTTGCCGTCCTCGTCGTGGAGCAGAACGCGGCGCTGGCGCTGGACGTTGCCTCGCGTGCGTATGTGCTCGAGGCGGGACGGGTCGCTCTCGAGGGCTCGTCCGACGAGCTCCGCCGAAACGACGCCGTGCGCCGCTCCTATCTGGGCTACTGAACGCCAGCGGAGACGCGGTTTATTGTCCGCTCGTGACCGTGCCTGTCCTGCGGCCGCTCGATCTCGGCGAGATCCTCGACGTGGCCGTCAAGATCGCGACGCGCAACATCGGCACGCTCGTGAGGATCGTCCTCTTCGTCGTCCTGCCGGCGCAGATCCTGATCGCGATCGTCGACGTCTCGGCGATCACGGACTACAAGCCGACGAGCAGCATCTTCCCATCGACGACCGGAACAACGGACAGCAACGAGGCGTGGACACAGGCTGCGGCGACGCTCGTGACGGTCGTCGTCGGGTTCCTTGCAGGCCAGTTCGCCACGGGCGCGTGCTTTCGCGCAGTTACGCAGGCGTACCTCGGCCTCGAGACCGGCTGGCGATCCTCGCTCGCGTTCGCCGCGCGCCGCTTCCACTCGATCCTCTGGATCGTGATCCTTGGGGGGTTTCTGACCGTCGTCGGGCTCGTGTTCTGCCTGATCCCCGGGATCTACCTGGCCGTGTCGTTCGCGGTCGCGCTGCCGGTGCTGATGGCCGAGGGACAGCGCGGGCGCCGGGCGCTCGGGCGTTCGCGGAGGCTTGTGAGCGGCCGATGGTGGTGGACGCTGCTGATTCTCGTCGTCGGCGGGCTGCTCGCGTCGATCGTGTCCGGGCTCATCTCTGGCGCCATTTCCGCAGTCGGGTTCGCAAGCGGTAGCGAACCGATCTCGGCGTTTCTCATCACCGCGATCGCCGGAACGGCGGGCGCGCTCGTGGCGACGCCGTTCAGCGCCTCCTACCACACCGTCCTCTACTTCGACCTGCGGGTCCGCAAGGAGGCGTTCGACCTGCAGCTGATCGCGTCGGGACTCGGCGTCGAGCCGCCGCCCGGCTGGGAGCCTCCGCCGATCGTGCTACCCGGTCCCGCCTCGCAGCCGCCGTACTGTCCGCCGCCGCCGGACTGGGAGCCGTCGGCCGACCCCCAACCGCCGGCTCCTCCAGCTTCGGGACCGCCCTCCGATCAGCCGCCCTTCTGGCCACCGCCGCCCGGATGGAAGCGGCCGGGCGAGTGAGGGCCTCGGCCCTGGTCGTTGTCTCCGCGGCGGTGCTTGCGGCGGCGCCGCCTGCTGCGGCGTCGACCGCCACACCTGCCCAGGTGGCGGCGCTCGCCGCGCGCGCTCGAACCGATCCGCGCGCGCTCGCAGCGCTGCGCGTCGTCGACCGGGTCGGCGGACGCCCGGTCGACCTCCGTGTCGCGCTTGCGGTCAACGGCCCGCTGCTCCAGGCACGCCTCCGCGCACTCGCGGCATCGGCTCGAGCAAGGCCGGGCGGTGCCCCGCTCGCCGACGCACAGGCATCCGCGCGAGCGATCCTGTCGGAGCGGCGCTTCCACGGAAGCGCGGTTCCGCGGCCGCTACACCGTCCGCTCCACTGGCTCGGCGGTGAGCTCCACCGGGCATACGACTGGGCGACGAGCCGGATCCCCGGCGGCGCGCGAGTCTTCTGGATCCTCGTGGCGGGCGCGGTGGTCGCGGTCGCGGTGCTCGCTGCAGCAAGCCTCGGGCGGCGAAGGGGCGGACGGCTCGTCGAACCCGGTTCCCCGTCACGGCGACGGGCCGCCGAGGACCCGCGGCAGCTCGAGCGCGAGGCCGACGAGGCTGAGCGGCGCGGCGACTACGAGCGCGCGCTCCGGCTCCGCTTCCGCGGCGGCCTCCTGCGCCTGGCGGGCTCGGAGGCGATCCCGCCGCGGGCCTCGCTGACGAACGGCGAGATCGCGCGGCGGCTCGGCTCGCCGTCCTTCGGGCGCCTAGCCCTCGACTTCGACGAGGTCGTCTACGGGCGTCGTGCCGCCGCCGGGGAGGACGTCGCGCGCGCGCGCGACGCCTGGCCGCGCGTGCTCGAGGAGTCGCGATCCCGGTGAGCGGCTGGTGGAAGATCGGCATCGGCGTCGTGGCGGCCGTTGTCGCGCTCAACGTGGCGCTGGCGCTGATCCACCAGTTCACGGGCGGTACGCCGAGCGGCCCGGCATCCTCGTCGTACTCGTCGAGTACGAGGGGGGCGGCGGCGTACGCGTCGCTCCTGGGCCGCGCGGGGCATCCCGTCGAACGCCTCCGCCGTCCCCCGAGCGAGGCCCACCTCGATCCGGACGCCACGGTGGTCGTGCTCGGCGCCGCGGGAGTAAGCGACGAGGATGCGGTGGCGCTCCGACGCTTCGTCCGCGCCGGTGGGCGGCTGGTCGTCGGTGGCCCGGGGGGCGCATGGCTACGCGTCGTCGTTCCCGCCGGCCCCACATGGTCGGCCGTGCGGCCGGGCGCGCTGGAGACGCTCGCGCCCGCGCCGGAGCTCGCGCGGGTCCGGCGGGTCGATGCGCCCGGCGACGGGTCGTGGATCCGAGGCTCAGCCCTGCCGCTGCTCGGGGAACGCGGCCGCTCGCTGCTCGCGGTCGCAACGGCCGGCGGCGGTCGGGTGCTCCTGCTCGCCAACGCGGCGCCGCTCCAGAACCGTCTGCTCGCGCACGCGGACAACGCTGCGCTGGGCCTCGCCCTCGCGGGGCCGAAGGAGCGCCACGCGGTGTTCCTCGAGAGCTACCACGGCTACGGCTCCGCGTCCGGGCTCGCCGCCATCCCGGCCCGCTGGTGGATCGGTTTCGGACTGCTGGGGCTCGCAGCGCTCACGCTGATGATCGCGAGCGGGCGGCGGTTCGGCCCGCCCCAGGCGGCTGCGCGCGATCTCGCGCCGCCCCGCCGCGAGTACGTGGAGTCGCTCGCCGGCGTCCTCGCCCGCTCGCAGCCGCGCGAGGCGGCGGTGCGGCCCGTTCGCGCGCGCATCCAGGAGCTGATCGGCGGCCCGCCCGGACTGGAGCAGGCCGCGACGGACTCCGAGCTCCGGGCGAGGGCCGTCGAGCGCGGTGTTCGCGAGGCGGACGCGGATGCGCTCGCGCACCCGGCCCGATCGGACTCGGACGTGGTCGCCCTCGGCCGCGTCCTCGAGCAGGTCGAGAGACAATCACGCCCGTGATCGAGCTGCGCGACCGCGTCACCCGCGAGGTCGGAAAGGTCGTCGTGGGGCAGGAGCGCGCGGTCGAGGACGTGCTGGCCGCCCTTCTGGTCGGTGGCCACGTGCTCCTCGAGGGCGTCCCCGGTGTGGCCAAGACACTGCTCGCCAACGCGATGGCCCGTGCCCTCGGCCTGGAGTTCCGCCGCGTCCAGTTCACGCCGGACATGCTCCCTTCGGACCTCACCGGGACGATGACGCTCCGCGCCGGCGAGCTCGTCTTCCGGCCAGGCCCGGTGTTCACGAGCGTGCTGCTCGCGGACGAGATCAACCGGACGCCGCCGAAGACGCAGGCCGCGCTGCTCGAGGCGATGCAGGAGCGCCAGGTAACGATCGAGGGCGTCCCGCGACCGCTCGACGAGGCGTTCCTCGTCGTCGCGACGCAAAACCCGATCGAGTACGAGGGGACGTACCCGCTGCCGGAGGCCCAGCTCGACCGCTTCCTCCTCAAGGTGGAGATCGGGTATCCGGACGCCGACGAGGAGCAGGCGATCCTGCGCCTCCGCCACCGCGGCGTCGCACCCGCGACGCTGACGGACGTCGCGACCGTCCTGGACCTCGACGAGCTCCGGCACGCGCGCGAAGAGGTCGACGAGACCGGCGTCTCCGAGGAGGTGGTCGGGTATGTGACCGCGATCGTGCGGGCGACGCGCGAGCTGCCGAGCGTCGAGCTCGGCGCGAGCCCCCGGGCGGCCGTCCACCTCCTGGCGGCGGCGAGGGCGCGCGCACGGCTCGCGGGCCGGTCGTTCGTCACGCCAGACGACGTGGTCGATGCCGCGCCGTCCGTGCTGCGCCACCGGCTGGTCCTCCGTCCGGAAGCGGAGCTCGAGCGATACCGCCCTGACGACGCCGTCCAGACCGTGCTCCAGAGCCTGGCCGTCCCGCGATGACGCCGACGCGGCTCGCCGCGGGCGTGTTCGCCGCGCTCGCGGTCGCCGCGCCGTTCGTGGCCTCGTGGCTCGTCGTCCCGGCCGCGCTGGCCGTTGCCGCCGCGGTCGTCGTCGACGCGTTGCTTGTCCGCGACGCACCGCCGGTCAGCCGCGAGGTGCCCGCGGCACTCGTTCGCGGCGCCCCGACGCGGCTGCTCCTCCGGCTTGCCGGCCGTGTCCAGGGCCGCGCCCGCCTCCGCCAGCCGGTCGGGCCCGACCTCCGGCTCTTCCCGGGCGAGTCGGAGGCCGCCCTCGAGGCCGAGCTGGTGGGCGTTCGTCGCGGGAGTCATCCGCTTCCGCGCGCCGTCGTCCGGGTACGCGGGCCGCTCGGGCTCGGGGCGTGGACGCACCGAGCGTGCGAGGAGGCAGTGGTGCGCGTCTACCCGGACCTGCCCGGCGCGCGCCGGCTGGCGGCGAGCCTCCGTACGGGGCGTTTTCGCGAGGAGGGGCGCCGAACCCGCGGACCGATAGGCCTCGGCACCGACTTCGAGACGCTGCGCGACTACTCCCCCGACGACGACGTCCGCCAGGTCAACTGGCTCGCGACCGCCCGGCTCGGGCGGCCGATCTCGAACCAGTTCAGGCTCGAGCGCGATCGCGACGTGATCTGCCTCGTCGACTGCGGCCGCCTGACGGCGGCGCCGGTGGGAGACGCGACCCGCCTCGACATCGCCATCGACGCGGCTGTGGCGGTGGCCGCGGCAGCGGAGGAGCTCGGTGACCGTTGCGGCGCGCTCGCCTTCGACGCGCAGCTCCGTCGCTCGGTACCGCCCCGCCGCCGCGGCGCACGCGACGTCGTGGAAGCGCTGTTCGACCTCGAGCCCGTGCCCGTGGACAGCGACTACGAGCGCGCGTTCCACGAGCTCACTCGCGCGAAGCGGGCATTCGCGCTCGTCCTCACCGACCTGATCGAGCCGACGGCGGCGCAGCCGCTGGTCGACGCCCTGCCGGTGCTCGCCCGGCACCACGCAGTCGCCGTCGCCAGCGTCGCCGATCCCGACCTGACCAGGCTGGCCGCGGCTCCGCGCCCCCGTGTCGCACAGGACGTCTATCGGGCGGCTGTCGCGCTCGACGTCCTCGCGGCGCGAAACGCGGTGGTCGCCGAGCTGCAGCACGCCGGCGGCGACGTCGTCGAGGCCGAGCCTGGCCGGCTCGCGGCCGCGTGCGTCAGCGCGTACCTGCGGGCCAAGACCAGAGCGAGGCTCTGACGACGTGGCGTACCAGCGAATCGCCGCCGGAGCCCGGCTTTGCCGGGCGGGAGGCTCAAGTACGAGGAGAAGCGTTGGAACCGGGGCGCGCCAGCGACGGCTCCGTCGCCAAAAGGGCATCGGAGCCGCTGGAAAGGAGGGGGTCCATGGGGGAACCAGGGGTTCCCCCATGCTCGCGCCCAAGCCAGATCAGGAGAAGCCAGTAGAGCGCGCCGATCGCCGTCCCGACGGCGAGGTCGACGCCGAGGCCGGCCTCGGCCAGGCGGGCCCGATTGCCCTCGACGATGCCCGCCGCGACGAGCCAGGGCGCCGTTCCGAGCGCGATCGCGACCGCCTTGCGCGCCTCGTGCCGCGCGGACTCGCCCCGCGTTCGATAGCCCGGCGCCACGATCGCCCAGCCGAGCCGGAGCCCGGCCGCGCCCGCGACGAGGATGCACGAGAGCTCGAGCACGCCGTGCCCCGTCACGAGCTCGAGGAAGGCGCGCCAGTTGCCTGCGCCGATCATCAGCCCGCCGACCGCGCCGAGGATGACGCCGTTGAAGAGCAGGATGGCGCCGGTCAGCAGCCCTCCGGTCACCCCGCCTGCAAACGCGACGAGCGTCACCCTGATGTTGTTCGTGAACACCGCGGTGGTGAACTCGGCCTGCTCGCCTGAAGTCAGGTCGGACCACGGGCGCTCCGACTGCGTCGCGGGGCGGAACTCCGCCGGGACCAGGCCCGAGGCGGCGGAGGGGCTGGCGTACGCCCAGCCGCCGGCCAGCGCCGCAGACCCGAAGAGGAGTACGAACGCCGCGAGCAGCGCGACCGGTTTCTCGGCGACGAGCCGCCAGTAGTCGCGTGTAAAGAACCGGATCGCCGACGAGCGCCGCGTTGGTGCCGCGTAGACGAGACTCCGCGCGCGAGAGACGAGCTGCTCCAGCCGCTCGACGACCGGGTCGGCGGGAAAGAGGCGCCGCGCGCGAGCGAGATCGGCGGCCGCCGCGCGGTAGAGCGTTCCCAGCCGGAAGACACCTTCCGAACCGAGCCGCTCCGGCCGCCGGCGTGCCCGACGTACGAGCTCGTCCAACTCCTGCCACGATTGGTTGCGCTCGCTCAGAAACCGTTCGAGAGTCACGAGATGGCGCAGTTCGAGTACGAGGACCGACTGACGATTCGGACGCCGGAGGGCGTCGAGCTCAACCTGACGCTAGCAGGGGTTGGATCGCGGTTCGCCGCCGCGGTCGTCGACGCCATCATCGAGACGATTCTCCTGATCGCGATCATCGTGTTCGCCGTCGAGACGAACGGCTTCGGGGCGGGTGGCGGCTGGGGAGCGGCGATCATGATCTTCCTTACCTTCGTCGTCATCCTGGGCTACGACGTCGCCTTCGAGGTGCTCGCGTCCGGCCGGACGCCCGGGAAGCGCTGGAACGGCCTCCGCGTTCTCCTCGACGGCGGGCAGCCGATCGGCTTCTTCGCCAGCGCGATCAGGAACCTCCTCCGGTTGATCGACTGGCTGCCGTTCCTCTACCTCGTCGGCGTGGTCTCCATCCTGGTCACAGGGAAGAATCAGCGTCTTGGCGACCTCGTCGCGGGCAGCGTGGTCGTGCGCGAGCGGCGCATGCGGGCACCCGCACCGGCGATCGTGGCCGCCGGCGGCTCGCCGGCCTTCAGCTCGTCCGGCTGGGACGTGAGCGCGATCACGCCGGAGGAGTTTGCCGCGGTACGCCGATTCCTGGAGCGGCGCACCGAGATTGCGAGCGAGGCCCGCTACGAGCTCGCCTCGA
>Ga0075423_10000236_pt1 | contig 41072 bp, 28 predicted proteins | sample SoiMethybrSBSTD2_FD_80114 | JGI IMG/M metagenome (GOLD analysis project Ga0075423, IMG submission 80114) | Bulk soil microbial communities from a Populus tree surrounding site in Tennessee, USA - Soil MetaG P. TD hybrid SBSTD2 | ecosystem: Environmental > Terrestrial > Soil > Tree plantation...
CGATGTCATCGATGCCCCTGCCGTTCCAATCGTAGCTACCGCCAAAGATCACGCCCAAACGTTTGTTGGCTCCAAAGCGATTCCCGATTGTCCCATCGACCTCCGAAAGCGCGCGCCCCCCTAGGATCGGGGTGTAACCACCAATACCGTTGAGGTAGAGCGTCGGATGCTCGCCGGGAGTTTTTGTCACCAGGTTCACTGATCCGCCTATGGCGTCAGCGTCTTGGTTTGCGGATAAGGTTTTGTTGATTTCAACGGATTCGACGAGATCGGCGGGCACGATATCCAGCTTCACCTGTCGCACGTCACTCAGGGGCGAAGCTACGTTTACTCCATTGATGGTGACATTACTGAGCCGTGGTTCAGTACCTCGAATTTGGACAAACTTCCCCTCTCCCTCATCGCGTTCAAGAGTGACGCTTGGTAGACGTCCAAGAGCATCCGCGACATTGGTGTTTGGCAGGCTGGTGATCACCTCAACAGGAAGCACTTGAAGGATATTGTCGGAGGTACGCTCACGGTTGACGGCGTCAGCTTCTCCATGTAGCCGTTCTGCGTAAACCCTTACCTCTTCCCTTGTGCTGGCTATTTTGAGTGCAGCATCCAGGTGTGCGACTTGGCCTGCTGCGACCACCACATTGGCAGAGAAGGGTGCAAACCCGACATAAGAAACGGTCAACACGTATTTGCCGGGCGGCAAGTCGGGAATCGTGAACTCGCCTTGCACCCCGGTCACGGTCGGTGTACCTCTGGGTTGCAGCTCTACCCTCGCCCCTTGCAGCACCGCGCCGCCAAAATCCGTAGCACAGCCGCTGATCGTTCCGGTACCGATCTGTGCGCAGATGATCGCTGGGAGCAGAAGGCTGGGAAACATGATGCTGAATGCGAGCAGAAGGCGCCTGAAGTTCATGAGCTTCACTCCTGATCCAGTATTCGAGGAATGCCCTGGGCCCGAACTTTAATGACGCCGCGTGAATAGCCCGTAAAATGACCGTTAAAATTTCTTCAGATTTGCCCCTTCGCCGGTTGCTGTTTTTCAGCCAATATTCACCTCATTGCGGTTAGCTTGTTGTGCGTGGGGATGTCGGGTCTCTTGTTCTTATGAAGCTATTGCTCGTCGAAGACGAAAAACGGATGGTAGAGCTTCTGCGCAAAGGACTGGAGGAAGAAGGACACGCGGTCGTCTGTGCGGCGGATGGAGTCGAAGGATTGGCGCTAACCAAAGACTACGGCTTTGACCTGATCATTCTCGACATCATGTTGCCCAAACTCGACGGCTATGAACTGGCAAAGAGGCTGCGTGCTGACAAAGTTCCTACGCCTATTCTTATGCTCACGGCCAAGGATTCAGTTCAGGATATCGTCCGGGGTTTGGATCTGGGCGCCGACGATTACCTTACCAAACCATTCTCGTTTAATGAACTTCTGGCGCGCTTGCGAGCGGTCAGACGGCGTGCTCTCGTGCCTCAGCCGACAATCCTTAACATAGACGATCTTTTGCTAGATCCGTCGACGCGAGAAGTTTCGCGCGGCGGTACCCGGCTGAGCCTTACTCGCACGGAGTACAGTTTGCTCGAGCGTCTCATGAACCGAGCTGGAAAAGTCGTGCGGCGGCAGCAATTGATCGAGTCCGTGTGGGGTTTTGATAGGGAGATTGAAGATAATACGCTCGACGTGTTCATTCGCTTGCTCCGAGGTAAAGTAGACGGCCAGGGACGACGCAAATTGATTCATACGGTGCGCGGTGTCGGATACATCATTCGCGTGGACTTCTGATGAGAAGACTTTCTATTGGTCTACGACTCACCTTGTCCTATTTGCTCGTCTTCGCTGTTGCGCAGTTGATCTTTGGGGTGGGAATGTGGCTGATTCTGCGCCAGAACCTGTATGGCATTGCCGACGACACACTAGAAGAACAAATCGACGATATGAAGCACTTCCTGGAAGCCCAGCGTAAAGATGCGTCTGTTCCCAAGCTTCAGGAAGAAATCGGCGAGGCCTATGTTCTTGAACACTCCGGTGATTACCTGCAAATCCAGGACCAGGACGGCCAATGGCTCTATCGTGCATCGTTTCTGGAGAAAAACAACCTCCCTCTCGCCAGTGCTGGGCAACTGCAGAAGCCGCTTTACGAAGATTGGGAGGTGGACGGCCGGGAGTTTCGGTTTTTGAGCCAGATTATCGAGGTTAATGGCCGTAGCTTCATCGTTCAGACTGGCGTACCAGAGAAAGACATTCTGAGAACGCTGGATTCATTTCGGAGGAATCTTCTGATAGTGGCTCTGCTAATGCTTCTCATGGCCTCTGGGGTGGGTTACTGGCTTAGCCGCAAAGCTTTGGCTCCAGTCGATGCTATCACCCGAACGGCGCGCAGCATCACTGGGGCGAACCTCAGCAGCCGTCTCAAGACGTTGAACACCGGAGACGAACTGCAACGTTTGTCGGATACCCTGAATGAAATGCTCTCACGTATCGAAGCCGCATTTCAGCGGGTTTCACAGTTCACAGCCGACGCTTCGCACGAATTACGCACTCCCATTTCCCTGATGCGGACAGAAGCAGAAATCGCGCTGCGAAAATCGCGCGATAAGTCTGAATATCAAACAGCGTTGGGGCACATTCTTGGGGAAGCAGAGAGAACCTCCGTGCTGATTGAAAATCTCTTGTCTCTGGCCCGCGCCGATTCTGGCAGGGAGTCCTTAGACATCAGGCGTCTCGACCTCCGCGACGCGGTTCAAAACGCTGCGAACGATTGGCGGCGACCGATCGCTGACCAGGGTTTGCGATTCATTGAGGATGTGCAGAAAGAGGATCTCTTTGTTGCGGCAGACAAAGCTGCACTTGCACGTTTGCTGAACATCTTGCTAGATAACGCCCTGAAATATACCCCCAGCCCCGGCAGCATAGAACTCAGGTTGGAGCGGAGAAACGGTACAGCCGTGATTACCGTGCGCGACACTGGCGTCGGAATAAGCCCGGAAGAACAGTCTAGGATTTTCGAGCGTTTCTATCGCACGGACAAAGCAAGAAACCGTGAATCGGGAGGCGCTGGACTTGGCCTTGCCATTGCGCGCTGGATCGCTGAGCAACATCGCGGCTCGATCACAGTTACCAGTGCAGATGGGGTTGGCTCTGCATTCGTTATTCAATTACCTATTGCGGCCGATGGAAGGCACGCTTCCATCTCGACTCGAGAGGTGCTGACGATTGAAAAACCGTCATAGCGCTTCGGGTTTCTCTACAGATGGTCGGCGTGACCTGTACCGCATTCGACCCGTCCACCAAACAACGGGCTGGGCAATTTTCCAGGGATGCGAGATACGTTGGCAGAATCAAGCTACTCGACGCTCTTTCCTCAACCTGTGCAAAAGCGAGAGCGGCAACCGTACCCGCCTGAGATTTCCTGATTTTATTTCGATTGCATCGACGACAACCAGTTGATCTCCAATATCGATTGGATCGGAGACCAGCTCAAACTCTTCTCCATACACCTTCACAACGTTGCCTTGGGCATAGCCCATTCGCCTTAATCGTTCGGCAACCGTGACCTGTTCGGTTATCACAGCACCTCTATCCGGTATCCGGAAATACTTCTCTAAGCGGTATCACTCCGACCATGAACGAGCGCCGCATAAGAAACAGGGGGCTTTCACTAGGCTGGACAGGTACTCGTGATTCATGTCAGTCGAAAAGAATAGCTGAATTATACGCCGAGTTTTCCACAGCCCTCGTTCGCGAAACACGCCATGCTGTGACCGATTTCCTCAAACACGGTCTTGACGGCTACGATAAAGCGGTCGGTGCGCTGCTTATCAAATCTCAATGTTTGACTGCAATCGCCCGGGAGGGGCCAGTCCCGTCGCTCCTGCTAATTCCTCAACCTGAACTTTGTCATGCACGCGCGCCTTGTCGATGAGCGAACTCCATATTCCTTTCGATTTATAACAGGCCGTTCCGCATCGCCAGATAGTCTACGAAGTGAATTAGCTGGCATGTGATGGTGGGCGTGGGCAGATTTGAACTGCCGACAACCTGCTTAGGAGGCAGGTGCTCTATCCATCTGAGCTACACGCCCGATTGTCCAATTTTTCCTTCAAGATATTTTACCGCTCGCACCCTGTCAGCCGCCAAGAGTTTTGCATAGAAATGCTCAGTGGTGTCGGGAGAAGTGTGCCGCAGCATCGCCTGAGCAGACATAATATCGAGATCTTTCAGATGAGTGGCCAGCCCACGGCGAAACGCGAAGAGTCCCTTCCATTCGAACCCCGTTCGTCCATGACGACTTTCATGTGTTTTTGCCCGAGGTTCCGAATGTCCATCGGTCTTGAATCGTCCTTACGCCCGATTCCCTTCTTGGCCGGGAAAACCCATCCCTCTTTCTTGCGGCTCCGCCCGGTCCCTCCATCTCAGTCTACGCGGCTCATTTTCAGTTCCTTTTCCGCAGAACCAGGTCGCGTTCGTTCATCGGCAATCTAAAAGGAAACTCAAAGATCTTTTTCCCATATGATATCCGCAACACGAATTCTTCTTGTTCCTTCAGGTCCCCGATCCACTTGTCTCTCGCGCTGAAGAAAAGCCAGCCTTCGGCTTCGCGCGTGCCCGAGTCAAGCTGCACGGCGCGCAAGCTGTGCCCCCTGAGAAATTCCTGCATGGCAGCGACGTCCTTTTCGAAGGCCGCCAGCAGAGCCTCTCTTTCCTGCTTCCTTTCCGGGTGCTTGCGCAGCTCGCGGTCGACCTGATCGTTAGCGGCGTCTGCATTCTCTTGCAGTCTGGTGGAGAGTGCATCCGGGTCAAAAGAGCGATGAATTACGTGCTTATGTCTGACAAACTCCAGGGTTGCGCTATCAGGCGTCAGGACCGATTGTTGGCCACGATAGCGGAACTTTAGTGCCACCCCAAACAGCGGTTCAATTCCGTGTTGCCGGACTTTTTGAATTTCCTGGGAGTCGACTGCGAGAACCACTGCGAGATCATCGGACCACATGCCGAAGCGATACTTTCCGTCATCATCGAGGCTGAAAGTGCATGCTGGCTGGCCTTCCACCCAGCGGACAGCCGGAGTGGAGTTGTGCTTGTCCTTGGCGGCCGCGCTCCCAACGAAAACAGCCAACAGGAGCGTGCCCACGTGAGAAACAAGCTTGCTCCGGTGCGAGGGTATCATGGAATTTCAGTCTACAAGTCCGCAGGCCGGATTAAAGTCCGCAAGAAAAACCGGCCGTTTTTCCGGCCGGTGTTGACGATGCATACAATGCGTATTACGGCGCGATCTTAGCCGCGAACGCGTCAGATACCCCGCCACCAAAACTGTTCTGGATGGCTGCTATACCCGCGCTCGAGTTCGTAGTTCCGGTGATGTAGATGTTACCAGTTGAATCCACCGCAATTGCGCCCGCAATACCTGTATCGGCGGCACCGGTAAGGAGAATATCCTCATTTCCGGTCCCACCGTAGAACATGGAGAAGACCGCCGTGGTTGATCCGGAGCTGTTGAGCTCCGTGACGAAGGCATCCGTCGGGCCCTGAAGTGCACTCGTGCCGGTAGGGGCGTCCATAGTTACTGGAAAATTCGAGGCACCCGTCGTACCCGTAACGTAAATGTTTTTGCTGGCGTCGAGCGCGATACCGAAGCCCTCATCAACATCGACGGCCCCCACGCCTGTGGGCGCCCCTCCTAAATAAGTTGAGAACGAGACAGCTCCACTTGTATCGAGCTTTGCCACGAACGCGTCCTGAGTGCCCTGCAGCGTACCCTGCTGCAGCGGCAGACTGCTGGACTGGGTTTGCCCAGTAATGTAAGCAGCACCCGTGCTATCGACAGCGATCGCGTCCGCGCCATCACCGCCCGAACCGCCGACGTAGGTGAAATAGACCCTGTTGCCTGTGGTATCGAATTTCGCTGCAAAAGCGTCGGAAGTTCCGGACAACGTGCTGCCGCCAGTTCCCAAACTTGACGAGGTTGTCGAGCCCGCAATGTAGACGTTGTTGCTGCTGTCTAAAGCAATTCCCCGCGCGCGGTCGTCGCCAGTTCCACCTAGGTACGTAGAGAAGGTGGGTGGGCCACCACCACCGGAAGTGAGTTTCAATAGGAACGCGTCTGAGTTGGTTCCAGTTCCCTTAATGCCCTGAAAGGCACCGGCGGTCACAGGGAAATCGGTTGAGCCAGTCTCCCCAGTAAGGTAGATGGCACCGCTTCCGTCGACCGCGATGGCGTTCCCGGATTCACTGCCGCTGCCTCCGATGACGGTCGCGAGCACCTTTCCGCCCGTGGAATTGAACTCCGCCACAAAGACGTCCTGTCCGCCACCAGGACCGATTGCGGTGTTAGTTGTGGGAAAAGTGCTGCCTTGCTGAGTGTTTCCTACGACGAACACATTTGTTCCCTGAACTGCGATCTTCAGGCCTGCATCGTCTGCCCCGCTGCCGATGAATGTGCTGTAGGAAACGGTACCGGACGAATCGAGCTTCGTTACGAATGCATCGTGAGCGCCCCCGGCAAAGGCAGGGCCTGTAGTTGTGGGAAAGCCAATTGCTGCCAAGCCGGTTATGTACACGTTCCCGCTGCCATCAACGGCAATACCTCTCCCTTGATCGTCGCCGGGTCCTCCAAGGTACCGCGAGAAGGCTAGGGTTCTGGGAGTGCCGCCCCCACCCCCGCCGCCACCACCACCTCCGCCCCCGCCACCTCCTCCGCCTCCGCTACCGCCACAAGCCGCCATGAAGACGAAACCGGAGACGGCGAAGCAGGCTAACAATATGCCGACGAGCTTTTTGTGGCGCGGGGCAAAACCGATTCCGGCAAGCGCCAATCCAGCTATCGGCCACCAAAGAACGTACGAAAGTTTGTGCCGATTGGAGGCGACTGTCGCCACATTTCTGATATCTGAGCGCCCGACGGAGGGCACAATCACCAATTCCCTGTTGTGATCGTAGTTATCAAGCGCAAATTCGATCTCGCCGGCGCGGTTCACGATGAAATTCGCATCGACTGACTGACGCGCTCCGTTGTTCTCCTGATACGCGGACGGCTTCAGCAGCCGCACGTTCGCGGCTGACGAAATAACCAAATCTCCCGAAGAATCGCTTGCGCGCTCATGTTTGCTATCGAGACGAAGATGAATGCGCGAGGGATCCGCCCCTGGCGCCACCGCAAATTCGAACTGTAGTTGCCGCTCCTCGCCGTGAAGCGCCAGATTAACTCCGGGGTAAATACTGCTGTACGCCACGCGTCCGTAATGTGGCACCTTGATATGCCAATTTCGTGGATCGTTACCGATGTAGTAATTACTGATACCCGGGAGAGTATCCGCGCCCTTCACCTGCGGCTGGGGGTTCGCATCCGCGATCTGCATGCGCAGCACTGCCGCATCCGGTCTCGTTGAGAATACAACGTCGTTTTCTTCGGTGAGATAAACGGTGTAGTCGCCGCCACGAGCGAAGTACTTTGCCTGACGATCGACCTGTCCTTCATTGAGTTCGAATGCCAATGGCTGTGCGCCGGACAATGCGGCGAGCTGCTTCCCTGTCCTGTGCAAAGCGCGACCCTTGTAACGGCCTTCTGCTCGCATGAGCATTAGAACTGCTGCGAGTGCCAGGATCATGCTGCCGGACAGAACAAGAAACATGCCGCCCAGCTTCCTATTGGGTTGCTTTGCTTGCATAAACCTCCTCCGAAGATCCGGAAAAAATCAGCCCGAGACCGGCAATCGCCTCGGGAGCGACTGATTGCTCCAAAGTTATTCCCAAAAAAGTGATCCTCTGGCGAGCCGAAACAGTCGGCCAAAAGACATTTTCGGAGTATGTCCGGTAAATTCAACCTTGTCAACGGACTGTGCAAGCCACGCGGGGCTTTCGCTACACGCTGGTAACATGTGACTCGACCGGGCAACGGACCGCAGTCGCTCGTGTGATATATTAAAAATGCGTTAGACCGAATCGGTCGTGAGCAGCTCTCGCCTTCAAACAGCAAAAACTGCACGTCAGTACCTCCGACTCCCTCCAGCGTAAATAATCGAAAGGTAAAACAGTACAACAATGGAAACAGGAACAGTAAAGTGGTTCAATGACGCCAAGGGCTACGGCTTTATCAGCCGGCAGACGGGCGAAGACGTTTTTGTGCATCATTCGGCAATCCAGGCAGGCGGCTTTCGTAGCCTCCAGGAGGGCCAGACGGTAACATTCGACGTCACTAAGGGACCGAAGGGCTGGCAAGCAGAGAACGTACGTCCGGCATAGTTCGGCGGGCGTTGCAAGAAGGCGGCCGAGAGGCCGCCTTTTATTTTTGCAGAACGTCAATGAACGTCGTGATTGTTAAGGACCGCGATAGCTCGCGACGCGCTGGACAGCAGTGCGGCGAGTGAGTAGCCGCCGGGATCAGCGAAGACATGCTGCATAGACGGGGTTGATGGCGAAAACGCGGGGATGCACCTATCCACAATGTTTCAACATTAGAGCCAGTTCCTGCTTGATCTGGGAAAGACGAAGCTGGCGATTTTGATAAGCCGATTTTTCTACTGGCGCATGTTCATTGCGAGCCCAGTATTTCGCGTTCAGATTGCGCATTTCACTGATTTCCTGCCGGATGCTGGTGACGCGTTCCGAGATGTAGTTGAGATCCATACTTTAATCATACGCTCGTGAGTGTTGCTTCAGAGCACAGGTCGTGTTGTTACTCTCCGTCTAAGCTAAGCAGCCATGCGGAGCACACCGGCGCCCCTGATCTCGCTCTTCTTTAAAGCCTGCAGCGCTTGGTTTGCCTGGGGCAAATCAAACAGCTCGATCTCAGTGCGAAGAGCAGCCTGGCTTGCAAGGTCGAGGAACTCACGGCAGTCTTGACGCGTGCTGTTGGCAACGCTGCGGATCGCCCGCTCCTGGTAGAGCAGCGAGTAATCAATCTCCGGAATCGGGCTCATCGTGATACCCGCGAGCGCAAGCGTGCCGCCTTTACGCAAGCTCCCCAACGCGAGGGGAACTAGCGACCCCGCCGGGGCGAAGATGATGGCGCAATCCAGCGGGGCGGGCGGCTTGTCTTCTGCACGGCCTGCCCAGACGGCACCCAGTCGGGTTGCGAGTTCGCGATGCGTATCAGCCCGGGTAAAAACATATACTTCGCAGCCCTGATGACGGGCGAGTTGCAATATCAGATGTGCTGACGCGCCGAACCCATAAAGTCCGAGACGGTCCCCAGGCCGGGCGCCGCTGATTCGATACGACCGATACCCCACGATTCCCGCGCACAGCAACGGGGCGGCGTGTTCGTCGGAAAAAATGTCGGGGATGCGATAAGCAAAGTCTTCGCCGACCACCGCAAACTCAGCGTAGCCGCCATCGACGTGATATCCGGTGAACTGGGCATTGTCGCAGAGGTTCTCCGCTCCGTGACGGCAGTAGTAGCAGGTACCATTGGTCGAGTGAAGCCAGGGAATGCCGACCCGGTCTCCTTCCTTGAACAGGCGCACACCGGGCCCGAGAGCTTCGACGAATCCGACTATCTGATGACCAGGAATTACAGGCGCTCGCGGCAAGGCAAGGTCGCCTTCAACGATGTGGAGATCGGTGTGGCAAATGGCGCAGCACCGAATCTGCACGCGGAGTTCGCGCGGGTGCGGCACCGGTAAGGTGACTTCTTCCAGGAATAAGGGATTTGTTTCGATAGGGCCAGGCTTGTGCAGCACCACCGCGCGCATGGAGAAGATTGTAATTCTCTCAGCAGACCTCACGGCTCAGGACTGTGGCTTGGATCGAAAGTCCATAGGAGTTCAACCCATCACGCAACCTCACAATACCTTCAAGCTTGTGAACGTCCGCGCCGCTAACTACAGGCATAGTATCTAAGTGGTTAGCACCAATTCGTTCAAGCGCCGCATCAGGCTCCCTGATCGGAGTGGACGTGCGGAAAAATAATCATTTCGGCGAGCTCTGCCAGCTTGTCAGCATGTTTGGCGAGTTCTCGCTCCAGCGCTGATAAATCGAGGACGCCCACTAAACCTCGTTCGTCAGCCACGATGTTTGAAATTCACTGAAGCGGATCCGCTCTAGGACTGTTAGCTCGGCTGGCAGCGGCTCTCGGCGCCGCCCGCATCAGTCGGCGCACCTGCCGCTCGACACTGCGCTGTCGTGATTCGGCGGTAGGCAAATGGATGCCAACTTGCATGGCCAGGGCTTCGTAGATCGGCTGCTTTTGTAATCGGGACGAAATAAGAAGACTTACCAGGTTCGAAATCATGAGCGGAACGATGACGGCATAATGGCGCAATCGAAGCCGTACATCTTTCTTGCCTTGTGCGAGGGATTCTGGAGTGGGCTTCACCGGGTTAACCAGATTTTTCGCTTCAGCAGGAATTTTGTATTCGGCGGAAGCAGATTTCGGAAAGACTGACCTTGCTGTCCCAAATGAACAACAACACGATCATCGCGAAGGGTTTCAAGCAAACTCTCGTTTTCTGACCGAGGAAACGCGAATGAGTGTACATCGACTTCATTCCGCTTGCGAACCCCCAACAGATGCAGCCTCCGTGAAGGCACGCATTTGGCCTCCGGCTTCTCGTCTGATACGCTTTCCACCCTTGTTTTTTCGATTCCCTATCAATAAGGACGCTTTTATGGCCCTCCGAAGAGCTTTCATCTGGTTTGTTGTGGTGGGTTTCGGCGGTTCAGTAGTAGCCGCGGACAAGCGGAAGAGTGCGCCTCATGAGCCACCGATGCCTTCCTACGAACTGCCGCAACCAGATAAAGAGAAACTCGACTTTCAGATGTACCAGCGAATCCGGGAAGAGGCCCTGGCGCACTCGCACGTGATGGAGTACGCCTCCGGGTTGATGGACGGCATCGGCGCACGGCTCACGGGCTCGCCTAATCTGCATCATGCGAACGAGTGGACGCGTGATCAGTTCACGGCGATGGGTTGCAGCAACGCCCACCTGGAAGATTGGGGCGAGTTTGGCATGGGGTGGCAGCAGCTCAATACGTGGGTGAGGATGAGTGCGCCGGATACCTATATTCTCATCGCGCAAGCGGCGCCGTGGTCGCCGTCAACCAGCGGACCGATCAACGCTCCGGCAGTGTGGGCCAACATGAAAGAGGAAAAAGATTTTGAGAAATACAAAGGCAAGCTGGCAGGAAAAATTGTCTTTCTTGGTGAAATGCGCCCCGTTAAACCAGTGGATAAGCCATTGTTCGTACGCCATGACGATAACGACCTTAGGCGAATCTCTGAGTTCCCCCTGAAACCCACAGCGGAGCGCTTTGCTGAGTATTTAAAGAAGCTTGAGTTTCGTGAGAAGGTCGGGAAATTCCTGGCGTCTGAAAAGGCGCTGGCGGTGATTGTTCCCAGCCGAGATGGGAGAAATGGCGGCGGGTCAGGAGGGACAATTTTCGTCGACAGCGGCGCCACGTTCGGATGGTTCACCTATCAGCGGGAGCACGCCAATCCGCTGCCCATTGTTGTTACTGCAATCGAAAACTTCGGGCGCGTGTATCGCCTGCTCAAAGCAAGCGTGCCGGTGAAGATTGAAATGAACATCGACGTGAAATTCACCGGTGACCACGAACACGGCTTTGACACAGTTGCCGAAATCTCCGGAACCGATCCGAAGCTCAAAGATGAATTGGTGATGGTCGGGGGACATCTGGATTCGTGGGCGTCAGCAACTGGGGCGACCGACAATGGAGCCGGCTCGGTAGTGGCGATGGAAGTGATGAGAATTCTGAACACGCTGCAAGTCAAGCCGCGGCGCACGATCCGGGTCGCACTTTGGACAGGGGAAGAACAGGGGGAGTTTGGTTCGTATGGCTACGTGAAGCAGCACTTCGGATTCATTCCGCGTTCGACGGAGCCCGATCAGATGAAGCTCACCGAATACGATCGCAAGGCGACGGGCCCGCCGCAGCTTAAGCCTGACCAGCAGAAGATTTCCGGCTACTTTAATGTGGACAACGGAAGCGGCAAAATTCGAGGGGTTTACCTTCAGGAAAACGTCGGCATCACCCCGATCTTTGCCCAATGGATGGAACCCTTAAGGGATGTAGGCGTGACCACGCTGACTGAGCGAAACACCGGAGGCACCGACCACGAGGCCTTTACTGCCGTGGGCATTCCTGGGTTCCAGTTCATTCAGGATCCACTGGACTACGGCTCACGCACGCACCATTCGAATATGGATACCTACGAACGCCTGCAGGCGGAGGATCTGGCGCAAGCCGCGCTGGTGGAAGCCACTTTTGTGTATAACACGGCGATGCGCGATCAGATGTTGCCGCGGAAACCGTTGCCACATCCGGAACTGGAGAAGGAGCGGACTGCGCCACTGAAGGGTGTGATGCCGGGCGCAGAAGCAAAAGAGAAAGACGCCAAGGAAAGGGAGCAGGATCAGGACAAAGACAAGGACGACGACGAAGATTAGAAGCAGTCAATCAGCCACCAAGGATGAAACGCGAATACCACAAGAGCTACAGCCAGGAATTGCAGCGCGACATGGAGGCGCTGGTGTTTGGTCACGCGGGCACACCGGTGTTAGTTTTTCCGACCTCTGGCGGACGCTTTTTTGATTTCGAGGACCGAGGCATGATCGCGGCGCTAAGTTCAAAGATTGAGAACGGCGAACTGCATGTTTTCTGCGCCGACAGCGTAGACGCGGAGAGCTGGTACAACAAAAGCGTGCACCCGCGCTTGCGGGTGCTGCGGCATCTGCAGTACGAACGCTACTTGCTGCATGAGCTGATTCCATTTCTCCGCTGGGAAAATCAGAGCGCGCAATTGACCGTCGCTGGATGCAGCTTTGGCGGGTACCATGCCGTGAACTTTGCTTTCAAGCATCCGGATATCGCGACACAATGCGTGAGCATGGGCGGGGCTTTTGACATCCATCAATTTCTGGATGGGTACTATGACGACAATTGCTATTTCAACTGCCCGCCAGATTTTTTGTCCAACCTGAATGACGAATGGTTTCTGAGCCGCTACCGCCAGATGAAAGTCGTGCTCGCCTCAGGCGAGTGGGACATATGCTTGGACGCGAACGTAAAGCTCTCGGCAATCCTGAATGCCAAGGGCATTCCGCATTGGCTCGATGTCTGGGGCGATCACACGGGTCATGACTGGCCCTGGTGGCAGCAAATGGCGCAGAAGTATTTCTAGTGGTTCGTCGTTGGCTCTTTGGATGAGGGGGAGAGCTTATGGTGAAGAAGATCGGCATCATCTTCGGCATGGAAAACACGTTCCCGCCAGCCGTGGTGGACAAGATCAACGGCATGAACGTGGACGGGGTTACGGCCGAGTTCGTCAAGCTGGGCGGGGTGAAAATGGCTGAGGCGAGCGGGTATCAGGTGATTATCGATCGCATCTCCCAGGACATCCAGTTCTACCGTGCGTATCTCAAAAATGCGGCGCTCAACGGGACGATCGTGATCAATAACCCATTCTGGTGGACTGCCGACGACAAATTTTTCAATTACGCGCTGGCCTCAAAACTCGGTGTGGCGATTCCGCCAACGGTGATTCTGCCCCATAACAAGCATCCCGAGGGCACGACGGAGCAGTCGATGCGGAACCTCATTTATCCCCTGAACTGGGATGAGCTCTTCAGCTATGTAGGGTTCCCAGCCTTCCTGAAGCCTTACTCGGGTGGCGGCTGGAAGCACGTATACAAAGTCCATTCCCCCGAAGAGTTCTTCCACTACTACAACCAGACCGGCGACTTGTGCATGACGCTCCAGCACGGCGTTGACTTCGAGGAATATTACCGCTGCTATGTCGTTGGACAGGAGAACGTTCACGTCATGCGGTATGACCCCAAGGCTCCGTTTCACGAAAGATATGTTCGAGGAAACCCGCCGCCTTCATCTGCAAAGCTGGGTGACAGGGTCGTTAAGGATGCGCAGATTCTCTGCCGCGCCCTTGGCTATGACTTGAACACGGTCGAGTTCGCCGTGGAGGGCGGGATTCCTTACGCGATTGATTTTCTCAATCCCGCTCCAGATGCAGATGTGAACTCGGTTGGACGGGAGAATTTTGAGTGGATCGTAAATGCCGTGGCGGAGATGGCAGTGAAGAAAGCTTTGAGTGATGAGAATCCGGCGCAGGAATTGAGATGGGCGGGCTTTTTGGGGGGAACGGGAGTGAGAAAACCTGCAGCAAAGAAGGTCAGGCAAAGGCGTAGGGCTACCGCAGAGGACACAGAGAAACACAGAGGGGGGCTTTAGGGCCATTCACGCGGTTTCCTGTTGAAGGCAGGTTATACTAGGGGAACCGCCGAGCTACGCTCGGCCGGACAGCCGAGGGCGGCTGTCCCACGCGGCTCCTGCTGAAGATGCTCCCTACCTTCACCATCGGCATTGAAGAGGAATACCAGACCGTAGATCCCGAGTCCCGCGATCTCCGCTCGCACATTCACGCCGAAATCATCGAAAAAGGCAAGCTGATCCTGCAGGAAAAGGTGAAGGCGGAGATGCACGCTTCCGTCGTCGAGGTCGGCACTGCCGTTTGTAACAACATTAAGGATGCCAAGGCGGAGGTCAAGAAGCTCCGGCGCGACATGATCGCGCTGGCCAAAGAGAACGGCCTGCGGCTGGTTTCGGCAGCCACCCATCCCTTCGCCGATTGGCGCACCCAGGAAATCACTCCCGGCGATCGCTACAAAAATATTGTGGAAGACATGCAGTTGGTGGCGCGCGCGAACCTGATTTTCGGGCTGCACGTGCACATCGGGATAGAGGACCGCGAGACCGCCATCCATATGATGAATCATGCGCGCTATTTTTTGCCGCACATCCTGGCGCTCTCGACGAATTCACCCTTCTGGCTGGGAATGAACACGGGCCTGAAATCGTATCGCTGCAAAGTCTTTGATAAATTTCCGCGCACCAATATTCCTGACTATTTCCCCAGTTGGGGGGAATACGACAACTTCATCAAGTTGCTCATCAAGACAAACTGCATCGACAACGCGAAGAAAATCTGGTGGGATATCCGGCCGCACCCGTTCTTCAACACTCTCGAGTTCCGCGTATGTGACATCCCGATGCGAGTGGATGAGACGATCGCGCTGGCGGCGCTGATCCAGGCTACGGTGGCCAAGCTGTACAAGCTCTACGCGGCAAACCAGGGATTCCGCCTGTACCGCCGCGCGCTGATCATGGAAAACAAGTGGCGAGCGGCGCGCTATGGTCTGGAGGGCAAGCTCATCGATTTTGGTAAGCAGAAGGAAGTGCCGGTGCGCGAATTGATTCACGAGTACCTGGATTTCGTGGACGACGTGATAGACGAACTGGACTCACGCGAAGAGTTAAGCTGCATCCACGAAATTTTGGAAATGGGCAGCGGAGCGGATCGCCAGTTGCGCGTCTACAACCAAAGTGGTGACCTGAAGAAAGTGGTCGATTACATTATTGAAGAGACGGAATTGGGCTTGGCTGAACAGACTTCAGTTCCCGCCAGAAAAGTAGGCTGATGAGAGTTTCCGAAGATCGAGCGAATATTCCCACCCTAAAAACCTTACCTTTCGATCCTGAACTTACACCCGGGGCACGAAATGCGGTAAGCGTGTGTCTGAGGATACAGCCTCATGAAAAGGTAACAATCATCACCGATCAAGCTACCAGGGAAATCGCAGCCAGTATTGTCCATGAACTGGAGCGCATGGGCGCTCCATACCGCGCGTGGCTCTTGGAAGATCTGTCACCGAGGCCGCTCGGCGATCTGCCACCGGAAATTGCGCAGGACCTCGAAACCAGCCAGGTGAGCATCTTTGCCGTGCAGGCGCAGACGAACGAACTCCGTTCACGCATGCAGATGACCGATATCGTGAACCGGCGCCGAATCCGCCATGCGCACATGGTCAACATCAACCGGCAAATCATGATCGAGGGAATGCGCGCGGACTTCATGAAAGTTGACCGTATAAGCACGAAAGTTCTCGACATGGTGCGAAAAGCAAGGCACATTCATGCAAAAACGCCAGCGGGAACGGACTTAACGGCGGAACTGAATCCCGCCTACCGATGGATCAAGACCAGCGGCATTATCAGCCCGGACAAATGGGGAAACCTTCCCGGCGGAGAGGTGTTTACCACCCCGGGCGAAGTAAATGGAACATTCGTTATTGACGGCGTCGTCGGGGATTGGCTCTGCGCCAAATTTGGCGACCTTCGCGACTATCCGCTCACGATTCAGATTAGAGCTAATCGCCTGAGTGAAGCGCATTCCGAGAATCGCGAACTCAAAGACGATTTCTGGCGTTACACCCACACTGATGAGAACAGCGACCAGGTCGGCGAGTTTGCCATCGGCACGAATATCGAATTAACAGACGTAATCGGGCAAATCCTGCAGGACGAGAAGTACCCTGGCGTGCACATCGCGTTTGGCAATCCTTACGGCGCGCACACCGGAGCGGAGTGGTATTCCTCAACGCACATCGACGTGGTCGGGCGCAAGTTCGAGATCTGGGTGGACGAAGAACAGATCATGCGCGCTGGAAGGTTTTTGATCGAGGCGTAAGAATGCTCGGGCTGGTTGCCGACCCCACGCCGGCATCGCCTCCAGGACGAAGCGTTACATGAACAACCCCCAAACATCTCGGGCCGCGCTGGGGAAGCTGGTCCAGTATGACTTCCGCGGCTATCCCGTGATCACAGTCGCAGTGTACGGTCCGACGGCATCCCACGCTACTAAGTTAGCGGTTAGCGCCTGCTTCAGCGAAAAAGATACTCCAGACATTCTGGAACGCTGGTTTTCCGAAGAGCGGGATGTGCGCGACAACATCGAGCTCCCAGAGAAGATTCTGCAGTTCACGAAAAAGCATCAGGGAAAGTCGCTGGCTATGGTGGACCGAATCAGTGGGTGTCCTCACGAAGAGGGGATCGATTATCCGGAAGGCAAGTCGTGCCCGCAATGTCCGTATGGGGCGGGACGTGACCCAGCGACAGGAGAGCGGGTGCACTGATGATTTGCTCCAGGCCATGATTCCTGACCTGCGCCAGCAGTTCAATGCGAAGTTCACGCCACAAAAATACGCACACTTAATGAAACTGCTGGAACAGCGCTGCGGGACGCCAGTGCAATTCCGGATCTGTGAAACTCCTTGCTTCTTTCCCAAATCGCTGCTGGAAAAGATGGCGGATTACGGGAAGGAACTGATCGGACAGCTGCAGACCCCGGAGTACCGCAAAGCCTCGTCCGAGGCGATCCCGCCCGAGTTCGATGTGCCCAATGAAACCCCGCATCCGATGTTCATCCAGGTGGACTTTGGTTTGGTGCGGGACTCGAACGGCGAGCTGCAACCGAAGCTGGTGGAGCTGCAGGGATTCCCTTCCCTATACGCGTATCAGGCGACGCTGTCGCAAGCGTATCTGGAAGCATTTGGACTGGATACAAGTCTCAAGTACCTGCTGAGCAGGCTGGACTGGGAGAGCTATCAGCATCTTCTAAAGCGCGCGATCAGGGGGGATCACGATCCACAAAATGTCATCCTGATGGAGATCGATCCGTTACACCAAAAGACGATGCCCGACTTTCTCCTCACGGAACAATTGCTGCAGGTAAAGACTGTCGCCATCACCGACCTTAAGAAAGAAGGACGTAAGCTGTTCTACGAAGATGCACGCCGGCGAGTTCCGATCAGGCGTATTTACAATCGGGCAATTGTGGACGAGCTAGTGCGCAAGAATCCCCGACTCGCCTTCCGGCTTAACGATGACCTGGAGGTCGAGTGGGCGGGGCACCCGAACTGGTTCTTCCGCATGAGCAAGTTCTCCCTGCCGTACCTGCAGCACGAATGCGTTCCCAAGAGCTGGTTCCTGGACCGCATCGCATGCTTACCAGATAACTTGCAAAACTATATCCTCAAACCACTGTTTTCCTTCGCCGGCCTCGGCGTCGTCATGAATCTCACCCAAGACGACATTAGCGCAATTCCGCGGGAAAAGCATTCGCAATACATCCTGCAGGAACGCATGGATTTTGCCCCTCTAATTCAGACTCCGTTCGGCGGTACCAAGGCCGAAGTACGAATTATGTATATCTGGCTGGAGGAGCTGCTGCCGGTGATGACGATCATCCGCATGGGACGCGGACTGATGATGGGCGTGGATCACAACAAGAACATGGAGTGGGTTGGCTCGTCGGCTGGTTTGTATTTGGAGTAGAAGTCCATCTCAGGTTTGAGATTATTAGCGGTTCACAAACCTGCTGAACATGCGATGCGGATCGATGGCAATGAACGTACCTCGGCTGCGGGCCAACACTTCGCCTCTGTCATTCAAGATTTCTGCCCTATTAATGTGGCGCCGCCCGCGCACCTTTATTTCCCGAGATTCGACTCGTAATGGCCGGTTCAGCGGTACCGGCTTAAGATAGTCCACAGTAATCTGGGAAGTTAGCGCTACGACTTCGCGTAACCTGTTCACCTTACCCATGGCTTCATCGAGAATTGTGGCAATAATCCCTCCGTGCGCATGACCCGGCGGTCCGGTGAAGCGCTTGCGGAGCCGGAAGCGGCACACGAAACAACCAAGCTCGTCGTCGAAGACAAATTTCAAACGCATACTGTCGGGATTGTTCTTGCCACAAGCAAAGCAATAATTTTTCTGCAAGCGTGCATACCGCGTGTCATGTCCACGCCCGGGTGACGGTTTGCGCATAGAGAAGAGATTTTACCGTGGTCACCTTATTAGAAAAGGAGTCGCATGAGCTTCCTTCGCGCACTTTGCAATTTCTTTGCGCCCTCTGCGGTTAGATCTTGCCCGACACTTTTTTCCGAACGCAAAATCCTGTATACATATCGGGCTTTACCGCAAGAGCCATTCGATCTTGCAACAGGAGCCTCTTCTTGAACTCATCACATCGCGTTACATTGATTCTCCTTGTGATTGCAATCTCCGCACCGTCGGGTTTTTCCCAGACATCAGCCCCCGAACGCCGGAAAGAGAAGCCCTCACAAAAGCTGGGGAAGGCCGACAAGAAGCCTGAGACGCCTGCGCCCGAAGAAAAGAAGGGCGGCATGATCGCCGACACGTTCAAGGGCTTGCAGTTCCGCCTGCTCGGCCCGGCAAGCGCCTCAGGTCGCGTAATCGCGTTTGCCGTAAATCCCAAAAACCACGCCGAGTACTTCGTCGGAGTGGCCGCAGGCGGCGTCTGGAAAACCGTGAATGACGGCACCACTTGGACTCCGGTCTTAGACGGTGAAGGCTCGTACTCAATCGGCTGGATCACCCTCGATCCCAACGATCCGTCGGTGGTGTGGGTGGGCGCCGGCGAGAGCAACAGCCAGCGCAGCGTTGGCTATGGCGATGGCGTTTACCGCTCGGAAGACGGCGGAAAGACCTGGAAGAACATGGGCCTTAAGAAATCCGAACACATCGGCAGAATCGTCGTGGATCCGCGTGACAGCAAGGTGGTGTATGTGGCGGCGGAAGGCCCATTATGGGGACCGGGCGGCGACCGTGGCCTCTACAAAACAACGGACGCCGGCAAAACCTGGAAAGCGGTGCTCACCGTCAGTGAGAACACGGGCGTGGTCGACGTAGTCATCGACCCTTCAAATCCCGATATTCTCTACGCGGCTGCGTACCAGCGTCGCCGCCACGTTTTCACGTTGATCGATGGCGGACCGGAGAGCGCCATCTACAAATCCAGTGACGCGGGCGCAACCTGGAACAAGCTGAAGTCCGGTCTTCCCACCGAAGATATGGGACGCATCGGCCTCGCCGTCTCCCCCGGTGACCCCAACGTTGTGTACGCCACGATCGAAGCTGCGAACAGCAAAGGTGGCATCTTTCGCTCTTCTGATAAAGGGGCGAACTGGGAGCGGCGCAACGAATTCGATCAGAGCGCAATGTACTACGGCCAGATCATTGCCGACCCAAAGAACGTCGATCGCATCTTTGTCATGAATGTGTTCCTCCGCGTCTCCGATGATGGCGGCAAGACCATTCGCAAGGTCAACGAGAACAATCATCACATTGATAACCACGCAATCTGGATTGATCCCGAGAACACCAAGCATTGTCTGGTAGGCAGCGACGGCGGGGTCGCCGAAACCTATGATGATTTCAAGAGCTGGAGATTCAAGTCGAACCTTCCCACCGTGCAGTTCTATGACGTGACTGTGGACAATGCGCTTCCCTTTTATAACGTCTGCGGGGGCACGCAGGACAATTTCTCCTGGTGCGGGCCATCGCGCACAAAGAACGTAAACGGCATCATGAACTCGGACTGGTATGTGACCACTGGTGGCGACGGCTTCAGATCTCAGGTTGATCCCGAAGATCCCAACACGGTGTATTCAGAGTCGCAATATGGGGTGCTGGTGCGTTACGACAGACGCACTGGCGAGGAACTCGTGATCCAACCGCAGGAGGGCAAAGGCGAACCGCCGCTGCGCTGGAACTGGGACTCGCCGCTGATCATCAGCCCGCATTCGCACACGCGCGTATATTTTGCCGCCAACAAATTATTCCGCAGCGATGACCGGGGCAACACCTGGAAGCCGATCGGCGGCGACCTGACGCGGCAAATTGACCGCAACAAGCTTCCGGTGATGGGCAAGATATGGGGCCCCGACGCTGTGGCCAAGAACGCTTCGACATCTTTTTACGGAAATATCGTATCGCTCGCCGAATCATCGAAGCAGGAAAATCTGATTTATATCGGCACCGACGACGGCCTGATCCAGGTTACAGCCGACATTCACGGCACCTGGACAAAGTACGAGAAATTTCCTGGCGTGCCCGAGAGTACTTACGTCAGCCGTTTAGCGGCTTCGCATCACGACGCCAACACGGTCTACGCCGCTTTCGACAATCACAAAAATGAAGATTTCAAACCTTACCTGCTGAAATCCACAGATCAGGCCAAGACATGGAACTCAATTGTGGGCGATTTGCCTGACAATGGCCCGGTGCTTGCTTTCGCCGAGGATCCTGTCAACCCCAACCTGCTGTTCGCAGGCACGGAGTTTGGAGTCTTCTTCACCATCGACGGCGGAAAGAAATGGACACAGTTAAAAGGCGGCTTGCCCACAATCGCGGTTCGAGACATCGTGATTCAACAACGAGAAAACGATCTCGTGCTGGCTACATTCGGTCGGGGCTTTTACGTGCTCGATAACATCACGCCCCTGCGGCAACTCAAACCGGAAATGTTGGAGCAGGCGGTAGCAGTGTTCCCGGTAAAAGATGCGCTCATGTACATTGAGCGCCACCCCCTCGGGGAACCGGCCAAGGGTTTTCAGGGCGATGCCTTCTACACTGCCGAAAACCCGCCCTATGGCGCAACGTTCACGTATTACTTGAAGGAGAAGCTGAAAACAAGAAAGGAACGGCGTCAGGATTCAGAGAAGGAATCTGGTAAGAAAAATCAAACGCTCCCCTACCCGAGCCACGACGAATTGCGCGCCGAAGCTGAAGAATCCAAGCCGGAAGTGTATGCCATGATTTCCGACGAGTCGGGAGCGCCGATCCGCCGAGTGAATGCCAGTGTCGAAGAAGGCTTCCATCGCGTGGCTTGGGACCTGCGTTACTTTGCGCCGTCCGAAACGGAAGAAAATCAGGAGGGAGCAGGCTATCCGCCGGCCACCGGCCAGGGCCCGCTGGTGTTACCCGGAAAGTATTCATTCCGATTATTTAAGAAGGTGGACGCTGTGACCACCGAACTTGGCCAATCACAAACTTTCAACGTTGTTGCCGATGGAACCTCGGGCGTGTCGCCAGCGGACCGCGCGGCCCAGGAAGAATTCAATCGTAAAGTGGCACGCCTCTACCGTGCCGTGGCGGGAGCGATCAATTCGGCTAAGGATGTTCAATCGAAACTCAAGGCGATCCACAAAGCTTTGGAAGACACGCCTGGCGCCGAGTCAATGACAGCCCAAGCCGACGCGATCGAGAAGCAAAGCAATGAAATCTTGCGCGCGCTGCGAGGCGATGTTGCGCTGACATCGCGAAACGAAAATGTTCCAGCTTCAATCAACGATCGCGTGGTTTACATCATGGAAGGCTCGCGCTTCACCATTACCCGTCCCACTCAGACCCAACAGGACGCCTACGCCATCGCCGCAGATGAATTCTCCCGGCAGGTTTCCAGCCTGCAGACGCTGATCGACACGGAGTTGGCCAAATTGCAGAAGGACATGGAAGCCGCGGGGGCGCCCTGGACACCAGGCCGCGTGCCGCAGTGGCAGGACAAATGAAGCGTCCAAAAAACCCATGCCCGACAGAGATTGTGAGACATGGGATCAAACGCACGCGCCCGAATCAACGAGTAAATGACAGAACTGGCTATTCACGTCGTGAATGTCTCGAACAGGCTGACGTTCTCGGGATCGTCAAGTGGCACAAGAAAATATTCAAAGCCAATCTCGTTCTTGTCAACGGTGATACGTAGAAAGCCCGGCTCTAGCTGATTGAAGTTTTCCAGCTTGACCTCCGGAAGCGTCGTCTGAATGGGCGGTCGTTTGCGATGCAGCCCTTTTTGCAACCGGTGCATGCTTCGAGCCGCGTCGGCATAGCTACCAGCACCGGCGACGACATAGGGAATGGTTCTCTCAGGGTTGCTTTTTGGATCCCTTATCTTTCGCGACATGCTTGCTGGCAAAGACCGCCCCATCGATCGCGTTCAGGATGTCGGGGCACCCTCCGTGGGCAGAATCGAGGGAGTACGGTGGATGATGCACGGCGACGAGCACCTTCTTTGCCCGGGTCGGCGCTTCGCAGTTGGTCTTCCAGAATGCTGTTATGACGAGTGAGTTCGAAGGGATCGGGAATGGGTGCATGGCGGTGTTCGGTATGTGTCGGGTGTCCTTTTCCTGATTGCTGAGATTTGTGAAACCAGGGCCGGAGGGAAGGGTGCCTTTAATTTGGAGTGAATGAGGAAGCCCTTGGAAGAATAAGCCTTGGAGAGCACCGTCGATGGCAGCGTCGGGAGACTGTTAGTCGCGCTTCCAACTCAGCTGTAGGTTCCCGCGAGAGTCGAACCAAAACTGACGATCTCGCCAACCGAGTGCAAACAAACATAAGTTCTGGTCATAATACTTTGGCGGCTTTCCGTATAGACCCGTATTAGGGTTGAATTCCGATTTCACACGCGACATCTGTTGGTTCTCGAGGTCTTTCTCGCCTGCGGCTGACAGAAACGGCAGCACGGCGGGGGAAAATCCCACAGGACCTTTAGGGCTCGGAATGGTTCCGTCTTGTTTGACTTTCTCCGGCGGCACAGGATTCGCGTGCAGATAACGTGTCATTGCTGAAAGCTGGTTCAGCAGGAGATCGCGTCCGGGAGTTGCCGGATCAAGCATTCCGGCCCACAGATAGACGCGAATAGCGTCGTAGCTGCCGATCGCAGAGGGCATGGGATTTCCTCCGGCTTTGTACTCTATCCAGTCGGTGGCGAAACCATGCGGTGCTGAGCTGCTGACCAGAGCAGGAACTGCTGCAGCAATCCGCTGCCACGGACCGTCGGGGAGTTCCTGGGCGAGGCGCAATAATAATTGCAGTGGAACGTAGCTGGCATTGAGACGGTAGGAATCACCACGATGAAAACCCTTGGGTGCGGGTAATAACATCGTGCCGAGAGAGTGTATTTCTGCTACTTCCTGGTCTGCGATGTGCTTGGCTACGGTCGTTCCCAGTGATGAATAACGGGGTTCATTCCACGCCTTGCCGGCTTCGATGAGAGTGTAGGCAAGCCACAGATCGGCGTCGGATGCCGGATTGCTGTCGAGCACGCCCCAATTTTTCTTAGGCCCTTTGCCCCACAACCATGCAGGAAGATGAGCGTTGAGGTCACCAGACGCCAGATTCGTCTCGGTCCATCGAAGCAGACCATCAAACCGCGCCCGATCGTTTGCTACCAGCGCGAAAAACATCGCATAGGCTTGTGCTTCGGACGTGGTGCGGTCGCCTGCATCTCGATCAATCACTCTTATCTGATTGTCCATGAAGCTGGACGCATAACTCTTCCAAAGCGGCCACTCCTGTCCGGCACTACCAGCGCACATCGCGATCAGCAGCAGCAACAACAAGAGCGGCTTTGTTCCGATCATTCTCTTCCCTCCTGAGCAGCTGGACGACGGACGTTGACGGCCTGGCAGTCTGACCTGCGTTAATTCCGGTTGTGTCACACTTGGGGATGCGCAGTATCGAGAAGTGAGATGCACAGGATGCATGAGATTTTGTTCGTTACTTGAGAGAGACGGCGCAGTGAGATGAGCAATATTTTCTCTTGTTACGGAACAATTTACAGCTGAGTTAAACGTTTATGAACCAATTATTTGACGGGCAGCGCGGGTTAGAGGTCAGGCATCAATATTGCAAATTAAAAAAGGTGCATAGGTACGTGACCACCCAATCCAGGGCGAATCAAGAGCGAAGAGACTTGCACAATGAAGCGGCAGCTAACCGCCGGCAAGAAGAGAGAGAACAGAGTGTGCCTTCACGTGCAGTCTTTCGCGTTTTTCCCATTGGGACCGAGGCAGACGCATGAGTGAGTTTGCGGGGAACGGCGTGGCAACACGACTTCGCATCGGCTTCTTCCGAAGCGTGCTGGCCCTGATTGCCGTAACTGGTCTCGGCCTGCTTCTAGTGCTGCCGCTGGCATGGAAGGAACAGGCCATTCTCGGCGCAGCGTTGATCGGAGCTGCCCTCCTGCTGGATCGCACTTCGCACTCTGCGATTGTCACCCTGATGCTGATGACAATCTCGATTTTCAGCACGCTGCGATATGGGTATTACCGTGTCGTGCAGACGTATGAAGGAGTCACAAGTTCAGGGCATCTGCATCAATGGGACACGGTTTTTGTCATCGTCCTTTTACTTGCGGAGTTCTACGCTTTCGCGACGCTGGTACTTGGATATTTCCAGACGCTTCGCCCACTGCGGCGGCGCCCTGTGCCGCTGACGGGGAGTCCCCGAGACTGGCCCACAGTAGACGTTTTCATTCCTACGTATAACGAGCCGCTCAGTGTGGTAAGAGCTACTATTCTCGGCGCGCTTGCTCTGGATTATCCGAGCGAGAAGTTAAAGGTGATCGTTCTCGATGATGGAAGGCGCAGGGAGTTCCGCGAGTTTGCTGCTCAAGTTGGAGTCAGCTACATCACACGTAACGAGAACTCGCATGCCAAAGCCGGCAATATCAATCATGCGTTGCAATACACGAACGGTGAGTACATCGCCATCTTTGATTCCGATCACGTGCCAACGAGCTCATTCTTACAAGCGACGCTGGGATGGTTCCTGCAAGACTATCGAGTGGGGATGGTACAGACTCCTCATCACTTCTATTCGCCTGATCCATTCGAGAGAAATCTGAGTCAGTTTCGCTCAATTCCGAACGAAGGGGAGTTGTTTCACCGGCTGGTTCAGGATGGCAACGATTTGTGGAATGCGAGCTTCTTTTGTGGATCATGCGCAGTGCTGCGCCGAAAAGCATTAAACGAGATCGGCGGAGTTGCGGTCGAGACGGTCACCGAAGACGCGCACACGGCTTTGCGTATGCAGCGCCGGGGGTGGGATACCGCTTACATCAACATTCCACAGGCCGCCGGCCTCGCAACTGAGAGCCTGGCGGCGCATATCGGACAGCGCATCCGCTGGGCGCGTGGCATGGTGCAGATCCTGCGCATGGAAAATCCACTGTTCACCAGCGGGCTTTCGTTTGCGCAGCGACTGTGCTACTTCAATGCCACGACGCATTTTCTGTTTGCCCTGCCCCGCCTCATTTTCCTCACTATTCCGTTGATTTACCTGTTTTTCGGGATGGTGAATATTTACGGCTACTCGCTGGCGATATTCGCTTACGCGCTGCCCCACATCGTGCTTTCGAATATTACGAATTCACGTGTGCAGGGGCGTCACCGCTTTTCGTTTTGGAATGAAATTTATGAGGCCGTGCTGGCACCGTACATTTTGTTTCCAACGCTGCTTGCGCTCATCAATCCACGCCTGGGCAAATTCAATGTGACCAGCAAGGGTGGCATTATTCGGCATTCCTATTTCGATCGCCGGATTGCGTTTCCGTTTTTGCTGCTGTTGGGGCTCAACATAGCTGGGCTGGTTATGGCGCATCGCCGATATGTGAACGATCCGGCTCACCGCGACACTGTGATCATGAACGCGGTCTGGACGATCTATAACGTCGTGATCTTGTCAGCCGCGGCATCGGTGGCGTATGAAAAACGGCAGCGAAGATCTCACGTTCGAGTGGATGTGCGCACGCCGTGCACCCTGATTACGGCAAACGGCCATCGAATCACCGGCATGACAGCACAACTCTCGCGTGGAGGAGCGGCCGCTCGTCTGGACAGTTCCATAAAACTTGGGCGAGGAGCTCCGGCGGTTCTGGTCCTGGAAGGAAACGGATCGCGTTGTGAAATTCTGGCGCGGGTGGCGCATTCTGCGGGCCGCACCCAGCACGTTTGCTTTCCTGATTTGCCTCTGCCCCAGGAAAAACACCTCGTGAATTTGATTTATTCGAGGCCAGACGCGTGGCTGGCATGGCGGAAATCGCGAAGTGTGGACCGCCCCCTCAAAAGTTTCGTGCATATCTTTGGGCTATCGCTGCGCGGCCTCATCATTGTCCCGCTCGGACTGTTCACACGCCGTCCAGCGGCGGACAACAGCGAACTAGAGCTGAAGAGACAAAAAAGAAGAAGACGAGCACCAGTCCCAGCAGCTTTCGGCCTTTTGATCGCAATCCTGGCCGTTCCTCTGCCTCTACACGGAACCGAGCCGGCTGAAACTGCTGTCGTGACCCCTCAGCCCACGGCTGACTTTCATGATCAGTACGAGTTGATCCAGAAAACTGTGAAGCTGCAAGGCACAGGAGTTTCCGAGAATTTCTTCTTTGGCGTTCCGGTCACGAAAATCATAAGCTCCGCGACGCTCTCGCTGCACTACAGTGCACCGATGCTGCGGCCCAACGAAAGCAGTTTGGAGCTAAATCTGAACGGCACGCATATTGGCGGGTTGGCACTCGTGCCCGGCTCTGATGTGCAAACCGACATTGTCCTTCCGACGGATCTACTCACCAGCGACAACACTCTTTCCATTCAGTTAGTGGCAAGTTGTGCCGCTTGCGGCCGCGAGCGAACACCGTGGATCACCATCAATCCAAGCAGCAGGCTCAGCCTGAGTGGGACCAAGTTGCCGCTTAGGAACGACCTTTCACTGCTTCCGGTACCTTTTTTTGATCCTGCAAGCCAGCGATCCTGGAGGTTGCCGGTCGTCTTCTCCAATCCTCCTGATTTGACTTCATTACAGGCTGGGTGCGCAGTCGCCTCCTGGTTCGGCGTGTTTTCCGATGTTCGCGGTGTGCGATTTCCTGTAACGGTGGGTGAGCTGCCGCAAGGCAATGCGGTTGTTTTCGTGCTTCACGAGTCGGAACTGTCGCGCATGTTGTCGCTTCCATCGCAACCAGGACCGCTGATCGCAATGCGCGATAACCCACGCGATCCCTACGGGAAGTTGCTGATCCTCGCCGGCGAGAGGACAAACGACCTGCTCACGGCCGCCCGCGCACTCGTGACCCGAAACAATTTTCAATCCCGTACGGATACGGTTTATGTGCGAGATGTGAAGGTGCCCGCACGTAATGAATATGACGCCCCGCGTTGGCTCAGGAGCGACCAACCCGCTCCCATCGGAACGTACACCACGGCTGAGCATCTGAAGCTAAAGGGATCCGGATCCATCAATATCTACTTCCGCCTGCCGCCTGATCTGTTTTTGCAGGCGCAACAATCCGTTCCTCTGCTTCTTAAATATGGTTATGCAGGCGTGGCCGAGGGATCGCGTGCGGCGTTGCATATCCGCCTCAATGGGCAGGACGTGGATAGTATCCGACTAAAACCGGCTTCTTCCACGGTAGAAGAAGCGGAAATTGTTCGCCTTCCCACTGGAAGATTGCGGACGTACACGAACACCCTAACAGTGGACTTTGATTTCGGGAATGCCCGGCCACCTGAGAACGTGTGGCAGTACGCCGCCATTCATCGGGACTCCTGGATCGATTTACATAGGATTCCACACTCAGTCGTGCTGCCAAGACTGGAGCTGTTCGCGGATTCGGGCTATCCCTTCACGCAATGGCCGGATCTTCGGAGGACTGCGGTTGTGGTGCCGGCGGCCCCAACCGTCGCAGAGTACGAAGCGCTGCTGGACATGGTGGGGTTTTTCGGAGCGCAGACCGGTTGGCCGGCGACTGCGATCGCTCTCACGGACCCAGACGATATCGAGAGCGTGCGCGACAAAGACATCATTCTGCTAGGAACGCCCTCATCGCAGCCGCTGCTATCCAAGTGGGCTGGCAGCATGCCCTTGGATCTCTCCGATGGCAAGATGCAGATCAATGGACAACCTGAGCCTTCGCGATGGTTGCATCCCGAATGGCCGTTTCGCAGCGAAGATCGTGGCAAACTGGTGAAGGTGCTGGCCGATCAGACACCATTTGAGCTCATCGTAGAAGACTTCGTCTCACCTTTTCGTTCAGACCGCACGGTTGTGGCGATCGCGTCTGGCAATGCTGACAATTCTGACGCGATCGCCGCTCTTTTCACACCTGATTCTCGTCAAGGCCCCGTGTACGGCGGGCTTGCAGTATCGCAGAATGGACGCTTTCAATCCTTCCTCCTGGGTACTCTGGCATACCACTCTGGCCACCTCGATCCTTATTGGCAAAGCAAGATTTTTCTTTTTGAGAATCACCGGCTCATCCCTGCATTGGTTGTGTTGCTCGCCTTGATGTTTGCGGCTTGGTTGTCTCAAGGCACTGAAGTAGTTGCAGCACGACGCTTAGCTGCAGGGAAACTCTAACGCAGGGTGGCTTACGACTATGAGAAAGACCTTACTCGGTTGTTTTGTTCTGATCTTTGTATTAACGCTTGCGGCGACTGCGCCTGCTACTGCGCAAAACCAGAACGGCGTCGAAGTTCTTTTGGGAAAGGCCCGATCGCTTGAGGCCCGAGACCGCATGGACCTGGCTGCTCAGAATTGGAAACAGGTCCTTCTGGTCAATCCCAATCAACCCGAAGCGCTCGCCGGTTTGGCACGCTACGCCAAGCAAAACGGTGATAACGATGCGCTGCGTACGTACCTGGACCGCTTGCGCAAGGTCAATCCCAAAGATCCGGCCATCGCCGCTATAGAGAAGATGCACATACTAAGCCCGCAGGAGCGCAACCGGCTGGACGAAGCCGGACGCCTCGCCATGCAGCATAAACCCGACGAGGCGATGAAGATCTATCGTCTGGTATTTGGCGATCAGCCCCCTTCGGGCAAATGGGCTGAGGCGTACTACGAGACCGAGGCAGCCAGCACGGGGGGACGTGAGAAGGCTATCGTTCAGTTGCGCCGACTGTGCGCGCGCGACCCGAAGAATGAAGTGTCTCGGCTGTGGCTGGCGCGTGTTCTGAGCTATGACCCGAAGACTCGGATGGAAGGATTTCGCCTGTTTGAATCGATCAAGGATCCGGGAACCGTCGAGCAGGCGCGCACAACCTGGCGGCAAGCGCTTCTTTGGGAGAAAGAAAATCCAGAAATATTGGATCCACTTGACGCTTACCTCAAGCATTATCCGGATGCGGAGTTACAGCAGATCCAGGCATCTCTGACCGAGAAACGGGAGCACGCGATCGAAGAAGCCAACAAGAAAAGCGGCTTCGAGGCGCTGAACGGCAAAAATCTGACGGCGGCGGAAGCCAAATTTAATGACGTTCTGCGCCGCTCACCCAATGACACGAATGCGATTACGGGTCTTGCATTCGTTCGCTTGAATCAGAAGAGATTCGATGATGCATTGAGCCTATTTGAACGGGCTCGGCAGTTGGCGCCGCAAAGAGCGGATATCCGTGACGGATATGAGACCGCAAAGTTATGGTCGTCAATGCAGCAAGGCTCGACTGCGCTGCAACAGAATCGTCCGGAGGTGGCAATTGCCGCTTACCAGGAGGCGCTTACGATGCAGCCATCGAATCAGCAGGCTTTGCTGGGAACGGCACAGGCATTCGTTCGCGAGAAACGATACTCGGATGCGGAAGCCAAATTCCAGCAAGTGCTCGCTCAAGACCCCAACAACGCAGACGCGGTAGCTGGGCTAGGGTTCATTCGGCTCAACCAAAAACAATTTGAAGAAGCCGCAACCCTGTTTGCAAAAGCACGCACCCTGTCCCCGAACAGACCCGATGTTGACGAAGGCTACCGAACTGCAAAGTTCTGGGCATTAATGAAGCAGGGTGCAAACGAGCTTGCCCAAGATCACTCTGATGTCGCTATAGCAAGCTATCAGCAGGCGCTGACAGTGAAACCCGGCGACAAAGATGCGCTCCTTGGCTTAGCGCAAGCGGCGACCAAGAAGGGCAACTACTCACAAGCAACCCAGGCCTACACTCAGCTCACTACAGCCGATCCCAATGACACGCAAAGCTGGCTCGGGCTCATAAAGTCACATCTCGCCGCGAAGAACCCGAAGGCAGCGCTCGATGCGGCCAACCGAATTCCCCCCGCAGCCAGGCAGCAATTGGAAAAGCGGGCAGACTACCTGGCCGAAATGGCGTTTGTGTACTACCGCACGAATCAGGCTTCCGCGGGTGAACTGGCATTGCGGCGCGCTCTCGATGCCGCTGGTGGTTCTGACAGTGAAGAAGCACTGGCCGCTCGGCTTGAAGTTGCAAGTGTGCTGATGGACCAAGGGGATGTGGACCGCGCCGTCTTGATCTATAAGCAAGCGGCAGTATCGCAACCCAAAAATCCGGTTCCCTGGCAAGGAATGGTCGGCGCGTATTTGCGTAAGAAGGATCTTGCGCAGGCTAAAGCGGCTATTCGCTCGATGCCGCAGAGTTCTTTTGACGCCGCGTCAAAGGATTCCGGCTTTCTGAGCTCCGTCGCGGCCATTTATTCCGCGGAAGGCGAGTGCAGCGAGGCAGAAGATCTTCTCAATCGCTCATTGAGTCTGGACAAAGCTGCAGGGCGCGAGCCATCCGAGAGCACGCGCCTGCAATTAGCCGACATTTGGAGACGTGAAGGTAATTATGACAGAGCGGTTGAAGCGTATCGGGAAATTGCCAACCGCGATCAGAATTCTATTGAGGCCTGGCGCGGCTATATCACGGCCCTTCACAGTAAGCGCGATGATGAAACAGTGCTGGCGGTAGAACAACGCAGTCCCGCACCGGTGCGTGCCCGGCTCGAGAAAGATCCCGGCATTCTTGTTCTCTTGGCGAGTACGCAATCCCGTCTCGGACAGCATCATGAAGCTGTCCGATCTTTGAAACAGGCGCAGGCGGCTTATCAGGCGGAAGGCAAATTGTCGCCCGCCGATCTTGACGTGCAACTTGCATGGGCGATGTTGGCAGACAGCCAGAACATCGAAGATCCCCGAGATTTTCTAGCTAAGACAAAAATGCGCAAGGATCTCACTCCGAAGCAGCGCAGTACGATTGACGAGATCTGGTCGACATGGAGCATTCGTCGCGCAGAGGAGGTCCTACAAAGCAAAGAGCCTGCACGCGCAGTCGCCATTCTGACGGAAACCCAAAGCATGCTTCCCAATGACACGAAGATCCCCGCTGCCTTAGCTTCTGTGTACGTGCGGCAGCATGATTATCAGAAGGCCCTGGGCGTGTATCAGTCCTGGGGCATGTCGGGAGCTGAAGCGGCGGATTATCGCGCTGCAGCTGGGGCAGCCCTGGTCGCACACAAAGATACGGTTGCAGAAGGATTCCTGCGCGAGGGATTACAGCGCTTTCCTAACGATCCCGAACTATTGCGTATGAATGCGAAGCGGGCGGTTGCACATGGAAATTATGACCAGGCGGAGTACCAGTTAAAATCGGCTCTTTCCGCGATGCGAACCCCTGATGCTGAAGATCGCACCCGCGGTGGATCGGGAGCGCGCGTTGCACCGCAGGGTGAGGATTCGGAAAAGTCCGGGTCGGTTTCCAATCCAATGATTGGACCTGCCACTTCAGACACCGTGGCTGGTTGTCGGACAAAAGGCGGCGAAAACGCCAGGGAGGCTGGTGAGGCGAAAGTCAAGCCCATTGCCGCAGTCTGGATTGAGGACGCCGATTCGAGTGATGTGAGTGATGCGCAACAGCCCCAAGCTGAGCCAAAAAAGGAGCAGCAGGTTCAGGACGAAATCGACATCGTACAGAACCGAAATACACCCTTTTTCAACATTGACGAGCTGGCCAGCGGACGCACCGGCGATCTTGGCTTCAATCGGCTCATTATTCAAGACGGCGCTGTGGGTACCTCAGGCGCCATTTCCGACAGAGTTCGGCTGGGCTTCGAGGCCCACGGCGTTTACCTTTTTAGCGGTGCGCCCAGCGGAAGTTCAAGCCTTCAGCTCGGCACATTGCCCCAAGGTGCTCTGTTTGGTGAGCAGTCGACGGCTGGATACGGAGGAGAAGTGCAGCTGTCCACCAACACCTTCGGACTCATGTTCGGCACTACGCCGCAAGGTTTTCCGGTCCGAAATCTCACCGGCGGCGCGCGGTTTCGTCCACTGAACGGGCCGGTCACGTTCCTTTTCGTGCGCGACAGCGTAAAAGACAGCCTTCTCTCCTATGCCGGACTGCGTGACCCCGGGACGGGCATCGTTTGGGGCGGCGTCATGTCCAATTCCGGGTCGGTGCAATTCAGACGGGCGGCCCGCCGCAATGGCCAGTATCTTATGGTCCGGTACTCGGACATCCGCGGGCGCAATGTGGCTGACAACACGGCCATCGACGGAAACGCCGGATTTTACTTTGGGGTAGTCCAGAGAGCGCTCGTAACTTTCACCGTGGGCGCCAACGTCGGCGGTATGCACTATGACAAGAACCTCAACTTCTTCACACTCGGACAGGGCGGCTACTTCAGTCCGCAGCAGTACTACCAGGCATCGCTCCCGATCAGCGTGCGGGGCAGGCACAATCGGCTGGAGTACGAATTTGATGGCAGCGGCGGTGTGCAGTATTTTCAGCAGGACCGCTCACCTTTCTTCCCGGTTAACGTAGGTGTAACGCTTCCACCTCAATCCTTCTACAACAGTCAAACGCACACTGGCCCGAACTACAGTGCTGCGTTGCGCCTGAACTACCGCGCAGGACCGCATGTGAATTTCGGCTTCTTTGCTGTGGCCAACAACTCGCGAAACTTCGCTACACAGTCGGTTGGTTTCAGCATCAAATTCTTGATCCACCGGCTGCCCACGAATCCCGATCTGCAAGTGAATTCCATTCCCGATTGGAGAGGAGACCAACCGTTCAGACTGGAGTAGAGGCCGTGCTAGGGTGCTGCTCCTCCTCTGCGCTAGTCTGTCGGACCATCCCCTCGCGAATCTTTCTAAACACCAAAGGGTTACGCGTGCTGGGTTGGACACGGCGTTAGAATAATGGCGTTCTGAGGTGTGTGACCTCTTTAGTGCAGGATCGTTTTTGTAAGCTGGATTTTAGGAAAGCTCCAGTGTGAACTGGTCGCCAGAAAAACGCCGGCAATTCCTTCGCGATCTGAATGAGGTCGAAAAAGGGATTGGGACTTTTTATAGATATTTCTTGTATGCCCTCGTTATAGGTGTGACTCTCTTTGGGTTTTATCTGTATGAATCGTTCGACAAAGCCAATCGCCCTTTCCTAGAGGCTTATTTCGGCATTCTGTATCTCCTATTCTTGTTGTGGGTGGGAGCACAGTTGCTCGGGCTGCGGGGACGCGTCGCCGGGCGGGATCATCGGGATCCAGGTCCTAAATTCGACATGAAGTTTGCTCGAGATCCGGACACCGGGGCCCGGAAATTCTCTTTTCAATTTGGGGCACCATCGGCCTCATGCAAGGCCGCCAAGTTCAACTTTGGCTTCGATCTTAGTTCCGTAGCCGATGAGGACAAGCTGGACGATTCGGCGTGGGCTCAAGCCGAAGGATATTTGCAGGCCGGCACAAGTCTCGATATGCTCTGCCGGTTACTAAATCCACGTTATGGAGATTGGAGCCAGCCGCAGCAGGAAGTATATCGAGCGTACGTACAAGCAGCGGTGGAATCAAGGAAAGCACAAAATCCGCAATTTGCTGAAGACCTCCGTCCATCGGCCGTTGCACCTCCCGCCGCAGAGCAGTCCGTTCAGATTCCGCCGGCCGCAGCCACTCTGCCGGATGTCTCATCCGCCGCCCGGAAATCCTGGCTTACTTCCACGCAGGTCACTGTTGTGGTGATCATCGCCGGAATTCTCGCTGGCGCACTAATCACGACTCTGTTGCTCTCACGCACACTCAACCAATGAACGTCGGGAACCGCTGAGGAACGGTTTCTGAAGGTCTTGACCTGCGCCGGATGGGGGATCATTGAACGAATTGCCTTCGAGGCGGGATGTCAGTTTCCCTCTGGGTTGCACTTCGTGGCCGATCGAGCGATGCACATCGGCTTCGCCTTTTTCGCACACCTCTTTGTAGCAGGTGTAGCAGTATGCGTGGTCCGAGTTGCACTTTGAGTCCTGACAAATGAAAACCTTTGCCATGCCGCACCTCCTGTTTTGAAGTTCACCCGAAAAGGTACCAGTCGACTCTCCACCCAGGCATCCGAGAAGTGACAGTATCGGAACTGTCACAAGCGGCCGAGCAGCCATTGCCGCCAACAGGGGTAAAATCCAGCTCGGAAAGTCAATGAAAATTCGAATCAACAAAAAGAGTGAGATCCCGATTTACGAACAGATCGCGGAGCAAATCATCTTTCTGATTGCCACCGACGAACTGAAACCGGGTAATGCTTTGCCGAGCGTGCGGCAACTGGCGCGGCAGCTGCGAGTTCACCGCAATACCGTGAGTCGCGTGTATGCCGACCTCGTCCGCCGCAGTTGGATTTCTGGAAAACGGGGTGGCCGCTTAATGGCGCGCCCGCAAGATGAATTCACAAGGATCACGCGGGCCCAGGACCTCGATTCCATGATTAACGCGGTGATCCGAGTCGCACGGCAAGGCGGGCATTCTTTGCAGGAACTCCGTAAGCGGGTCCGGGAGCGCCTGCTCGAGCAGCCCCCTGACCATCTTTTGGTGATCGAAGACGATCCCGGGCTCCTCAAGTTGTTACAGGAAGAAATCAAGAGAGCGGTTCGGTGGCCGGTACGCGGCTGTTGCGGGCAAGATCTGCGGTCCAATGCCGGCCTGGCAGTCGGGGCCCTGCCCGTACTCGCGCAACATTTCCTGCCCGAAGTTGCGTCGCTTCTTCCAAAAACGCGCCCTGCTGTGTGTGTGACATATTCGCTCGCCGATGAGCATCTGCAGAAAATCCGCAAATTGTGCGAGCCTTCGGTGATTGCGTTGGTATCGGTCAGTGAAGCCTTCCTGAGGACAGCTCGCGGTCTGCTGGCGCCTGCTCTGGAGAATCGTCACACGCTTTTGGAGGTTCTCTGGCCAGCGAAGAGAGCAGCAGATCTCCGCGCTGCCGATCTGGTGTTTTGCGATTCCATCACTTTCGAGAAGGTGCAGCACCCGCGGAGCGTGCTATATCGCCTGATCGTGCCTTCTTCGATCGATTACATCGTTTCCGCCATGACCTCCTATTTTGAGAGTTCCAAAGGCGTCACTTCTTAGGCGCATTGGCCCAAGGTAAGGTTTGGATTATCGAGGAGCTTTTCGGGATGAGCAGTGCAGCAACAGTCGAGATAATTTCCTCTGTCACTGGTTCCACGCGGAGCGCGCGGTGGGTCATTCCGAAAAAGGGCGACCCCCGTATTCCGTTTGCTTGCATTCTGACTGGATATGCGGTCTTAGGATGCACCCTTCTCGGCTTCAATCGGACGCCGCTGCAGATGCTGCTGACCGTGGTGGCCGGCTGCGCGCTCGATATGCTGTTGCATTGGCTATTCTGCAATCGCGAGCGGCTGGTGCCACTGAGCGCATTCATCAGCATGATCTCGATCGCTCTGCTGCTGAATTATGCTCACAACTACTACCTTCTCTTTCTTCCGGTATTTTTTACCATTGTTTCTAAGTATGTGCTGACCTTTCGTGGGCGCCACATCTTTAATCCTTCCCTTTTCGGTCTCGTATGCGCGCTGATTCTGGGCAAGGGGCTGTACTCGTCCGCTCCTGCGTACCAGTGGGGCGGATCGTCGGCAATCGTGGCATTCATGATCACGGCGGCCTGTGCGCTCTTTGTATTTCGCATCGGACGTACGCCGCTCATTCTTTCGTTCGTCGGTTTCTATGCCTTACAAACTCTGCTGCGGGCCTACATTCTGCGTGACCACTTACCCATGCAGACAATGCTTCTTGGGACGCTGACTTCGGCGCGGTTTTATCTGTTCACCTTCTACATGCTGACCGATCCCAAGACATCACCCCCAGGCAAGTGGCAGCAAATCGCATGGAGCTTCAGTGTGGTTCTCGCGGATCTCTGGTTCCACACCATCGAATCACTTAGCACGCTGTTTTACGCGTTGTTCCTGGTCTCTGCGGCTCGCTTCTTCTGGCTGCACATTCGGGCGTTGTGGAAAGAACAGTGGACGCATTTGAAGCAGGCTTTGGATTTGCAACTTGCGGCGCGAGTCGCAGTGTGCGGGGCTATGGGAGTGGCGGGGTTCGCTGCCTACGCACAAGTCATTCATCCCCGCATGGCGATGAATGATCCGGGCTTCGAGTTTGTCGAAGTTCCTGCCTCGGCCTCTGGAATCGATTCGCAAATGAGCGGAGTCATGGACGAGGTCGATCCGCGTGTCCGCCATTTTGCCAAATGGCTGATGTCGGTGGGCGACGCTATCGCTATCGGTGATTTCGACAATGACGGGTTGCAGGATATTTTTCTCACCAATCCGCTGAAGCGGCCCGAGGACCGCAATGTTTTGTATCGCAATCTGGGCGATTACCGGTTCGCGCGAATCGACATTCCCGCTCTGCGGGAAATCAATCTTCATCCGGAGATATACGGGTTCGCGGCCGGCGCGCTTTTCGTTGATTACGACAACAGTGGAGCGCAATCGTTGCTCCTGACCTTCGCCTATGGCAAGAATCGGCTGCTGAAGAATATGCTTCCGCTTACCGGCAAACCTGAGTTCGTGGATGTAACCAAGGAGGCCGGTATCGGCGAGCACGGCACTTCAGTTGCAGCGACGCTTTTCGATTACGACCGCGACGGCAAGCTCGACCTGCTGATCGCCAATAGTTTTTCTCCCTATTTAAAGGATTACCCGCAGCCTACGCCGCTGAACATCTTTTCTCTTCCCCAACCTGAGTATGCCGGCGATCGGCGCATGTTTCACTTCATGCACGAGAGCTGGAATAACGCGCATAACGGCGGGCTGAACCTGCTCTTTCACAACTCGGGCGGTGGCCGATTCGAGAAGTTGAACATGGCGGAAGCCGGCATGCCGGAAACCCACTTCACGCTGGCTGTCGGTACTGGTGACTTGAATGGCGACGGGTATACCGACCTCTACTGCGCAAACGACTTTGGTCCGGACGATCTCTACCTCAATGATCACGGGCTTCGATTCGTTCATGTGCAGGGGAGGATGTTCGGCAGTGTCGGCAAGGACACTTACAAAGGAATGAACGTCTCAATCGGAGACCTCGACAATCGTGGCGAGCTTGATATCTACGTGTCGAACGTCCACGTTCCCTTGCAGGCCGAGGGGAGTTTGCTCTGGAAGACTTATGTGAAACGCAGCTCATTCGTCCCCGAGTTTCGCGACGAAGCCACGGGGCGCGGTCTCTTGAATGAAGGCGGCTTCGGTTGGGGAGCCGCGATGGGCGATCTCAACCTCGACGGTTGGCTGGATGTTGTTCAGGCAAACGGGATGGCAGATGACTCCGTCGATCACCGCTTCGCAAAGCCGCGCAATTATTGGTACGCCGCTGAGAAGGTAATGCTGGCGCCGCCCAATGTCCACTCTTACGTTGACCGCTGGCCGGATCTAAGAGGCTACGAAATTTTCGGACACCAGCGAAACCGAGTTTATCTCTCACGCGGCGAAGGGACCAGCATGCAATACGTCGATGTGGCTCCGCAGGTTGGCATTACGGAATTGGGCAACTCTCGCGGCATTGCCCTGGCCGATTTCAACAACGAAGGCGTGCTGGACATGGCGATCACCCACCAGTTTGGCCCCATGACTCTGTATCGCAACACGCTTCGCGAGCAGGATTGGACAACGGGACAGGTTCACCATTGGATCGGCTTGAGGACGCAAGGAGATGGAGAGAAGGTCAGCCGGGAGGCGGTGGGTACGCAGGTATTCCTTAGTTATCAACGGAATGGGTGGCGGATGCGGCAGATGAGAGAAGTCCAGATCGCAAACGGATTCTCTGCCCAAAACGACCGACGTTTGCTGTTCGGGCTGGGCGAGTATGCAGGGCCGGTTGAGGTCGAAGTGCACTGGTATGGCGCGGAGACAGTCATCTTTCGAGATTTGCACCTTGATCAGTACCACCTGATCCGTTATCGCGCACCGTTGCAGTTGGCTAAGAGGTGATTATGGGTTTGAAAGATTATTGGTACATCGCGGCCGAGTCCCGCGACCTGAAACGCAAGCCTCTAGCGGTAAGCCTCTGGGGCAGCCACATGGCGCTCTTCCGAACGGATCAGGGAAAAATTGCCGCGCTCGAAGACCGATGTTCACACCGCAACATGGCTCTTTCGCGCGGTGTGGTGTCATCGGAGTACATTACTTGTCCTTATCATGGCTGGCGCTTCGACGCTGCTGGCCGCTGTGTCCAGATTCCTTCGCTAGGAGCCTGCGCAAATCTGCCGAATCACGGCGTGCGTGCTTATCCCGTACGGGAACAGGACGGCTACATTTGGATTTATCCCGGCGAGTCGCTTCCGGATTCCGAGCCCTTTCACTTTCCCCATCATCGTGAGCAGGGCTGGGCGAGCTTTCGCATGAGAACTCGTTTCCAGGCATCCGTCGAAGCCTGCCTGGAAAATTTTCTCGATTGCCCTCACACCGTGTACGTGCACCAGGGTTGGTTTCGCAATCACGATACACGCGAGTTGTCGGCAGTTGTGCGCTCCGATGAGGAGTCAGTGGAAGTGGAGTTTCGTGGAGAACCGATCACAAGAAGCTTGGTATCACGACTGTTCTTTCCTGATGGAAGAGAGTTGCGTCACACCGACCGATTTCTGATGCCAAACATCAGCCGGGTGGACTACGATTTCGGGTCCGATCGCCATTTCATCATCACTTCGCAGTGCACTCCGATTGGTGACTACGAAACGGAGGTGCACACCGTAATCACATTCAGCTTCGGACGGATCGCGCCTTTGGTGAGGCTGTTACTGGAGCCAGTCTGCCGCAAGATCATTCGGCAGGATGTAGAGATACTCGCGGCGCAAACTGAGCAGATACAGCGATTCGACGGTCCCCAATTCCATCACGTTGAAACTGATCTTCTTGGGGTTAGGATTCAATCCTTGCGGCGGCGCGCCGAGCGCTCGGAGCCTGTAATTGGACAGCCCGCCCAGGAGCGGGAGATAACAATCTGCTTCTAGCCGAGGACGGTAATGACAAAGGAAAGTTTACATAGCCGAATCGTTCCCGTGGAGCAGGTCACCGAGCGGGAGCGGGAAGCCATGTTCGTGATCTTTGCCCGGCATTACGACTGCGTCCGTTTCGAAAAATTCATTTCGGACCTATGGGAGAAGGATTGTGTGCTGATGCTGCGCAACCACACCGGCCTGGTCTGTGGATTCTCAACACAACAGATTCTTCGAGTCACAGTCAAAGGTCGCCCTCTCCGAGCTGTATTCTCAGGCGACACGATTGTCGACCGCGCCTACTGGGGAGAGCAGGAACTCGGCCGCTGCTGGTGCCATTACGTCAGCGCTGCGTATGCCGAAGAACCCGACGTGCCTCTGTATTGGTTCCTGATCTCAAAGGGTTACCGCACGTATTTGTATCTGCCGCTCTTCTTTGAGCGTTTCTACCCCAATTGTCATTCCAGAACACCCTCCTTCGAACAGCTCGTACTGGATACGCTGGCGGAGGGGAAATTTCCGGCTGACTATGATCCGGGTCGTGGAGTTGTAGCGTTCGCACAGTCCCAGGGCCAACTCAAAGCGCATCTGGCGGAAATACCAGCGCGGCGGTTACGCGATCCTCACGTTCAGTTTTTTCTCGAGCGCAACTCTGGGTATCACAAGGGCGACGAACTCGCCTGCCTGGCTGAAATATCGCCGGACAACATGAAATTATTTGCCGAACGAATTCTTGCAGCAGCACGACTCACCGAGAGTCACTCATTGAGCGGAGATTAACGGTGCATCGGCTTCTCCATCGCACGCTGAACCATTTGATTCTGAGCGGATTTCGGTCTGCCACGCGCGAATTTGAGCACGCGCTTGCGGAACCGGAGCAGCCGCAGCGGCAGATCCTGATGCACCTCTTGCCGCGAAATGCAAACAGCTTGTACGGAAAGAAGTATGGTTTTGCTTCCATTCGCAGCATTCAGGAATATCAGCAACGTGTCCCAGTCGTTTCTTATGACGATCTGGCTGCATGGATCGAGCGCATTAAAACCGGCGAAGCTGAGGTCCTTACCACAGAACCGGTGACGATGTTCGAGAAGAGCAGCGGATCTGCGAGTGCCGCCAAGTACATCCCATATACACGAACACTAAAAGCACAATTTCAGGCAGCATTGGGTCCATGGATTACCGATATTTATCGCAATTTTCGGGAACTCGATGGCGGCTCGGCGTATTGGCTCGTGACGCCGCTATCTCGCCAGCGGGAAACCGCGGTTGCAGGAACTCCCGTCGGCTTCGAGAGTGACACTGAGTATTTCAGCCCGTTTGCTCGGTGGATTCTGCGTAAGGTCACGGCAACTCCGCTGGAACTGGCACGCGTTCCGAATCTTGAAAGCTGCATTTATCTCACGCTGCTTTACCTGCTACAGGCGCGCTCGCTGACCTTCATTTCCGTCTGGAATCCAAGCTTTGTTCTCATCCTGCTCGAGAAGCTCGAACACTACGGTGATCGGCTGGTTCGTGATTTAGTGAACGGTCGGACCGAAGGTCGACTTCTTCCTGTAATGTCCCGCAGCCTACGACCAGATGCGTACCAGGCGCAAAAGCTCAAAGCTATGCTCCATCGGGGCTGCATTGAAGCTAACGTGCTTTGGCC
>Ga0075423_10000237_pt1 | contig 41011 bp, 3 predicted proteins | sample SoiMethybrSBSTD2_FD_80114 | JGI IMG/M metagenome (GOLD analysis project Ga0075423, IMG submission 80114) | Bulk soil microbial communities from a Populus tree surrounding site in Tennessee, USA - Soil MetaG P. TD hybrid SBSTD2 | ecosystem: Environmental > Terrestrial > Soil > Tree plantation...
GACACCATTCGGCTGTTTAAGGACGGTATCCGCGATATGGTGGCAGAAATCAGTTGTGCGTTACACAACTTTCGTGTGCGCCTCACTCCCTGGGAGCCGATGGTTTAATCGAGATAAAGTCTAATAAGCCATGTGCGGAATAGCAGGGCTCTATAATCTATCGGAACACCCCGAGCAGTATCCACGGCTGATCAGGAACATGCTCGCGCTGATTAAACACCGCGGGCCCGATCAGGCGGGCTATTATGTCGATGATCGGCTGGCGATGGGCGCGGCGCGGTTGAGCATCATCGATCTGCAAGCGGGCGACCAGCCGTTGGGCAGCCACGACGGTCGCTACTGGATTTGCTACAACGGCGAGGTCTACAACTATCGCGAGCTGCGGCAAGAGTTGCAGGCGCAGGGATGCCGATTCAGGACTGCGTCGGATACGGAAGTGGTGTTGCAGGCATGGATTCAGTGGCGCGAAGCCTGTTTCGCCAGGTTCAATGGTGCGTTTGCCTTCGCGATCTACGATAGCAGCGAGGCATCGCTTGTGCTGGCGCGCGATCGCTACGGCAAACGTCCGCTGTTTTATACAATGCGCGACGGCCAGCTGATGTTCGCCTCGGAGATGAAAGCGTTTCTGGCGCTCCCGATCGATTTTGCTTTCGATCCTGCTCAACTGGCGACTCTGTTCACCACCTGGGCACCGCTGCCGCATCAAACCGGCTTTAAGGGGATCGAGCAGCTGCCTATGGGCGAGTATCTGGTGGTCATGCGCGATCAGCATCGCAGAGCCGCGTATACCCAGCTCGATTTCAAGGCGCAACCGGCGCCCGCCACCGAAGCCGAAGCGGTTGAGCAAATACGCGAAACGCTGCGGCGGAGCGTCGAGCTGCGCTTGCGGAGTGATGTGGCGGTCGGGGTGTATCTGAGTGGTGGCCTGGATTCCGCGATCGTCACGAGCCTGGTACACGAGATCTCGCGCCAGCCGGTACGAACATTTTCGCTAGAGTTCGCGGATCAGGAGTTCGACGAATCTGCCGAACAGCGCCAGCTGGTCGAGCAGCTGGGGACGCTGCACAGCGCGCTGCGGGTGAGCGGGCGGGAGATTGCCGAACATTTTCCACAGGCGATCTTTCATGCCGAGATACCAGCGTTTCGGACGGCGTTCGTGCCGATGTTTTTGCTCTCCAAAATGGTGCGCGAGCAGGGCATCAAGGTGATCATGAGCGGCGAAGGTGCGGACGAGGCGTTCTTGGGCTATGGCATTTTCAAAGATACTCTGTTGCTGACCGACTGGAAGATGATCGACGCCGCCGAGAAGAAGGCGAAACTGTCGCGGCTCTATCCCTACCTGGGCCATTTCGCCGCCGAGGAGCAGCAGACCCACCTGATGGGGCTCTATCAGCAGTTTTCCGTGGAAAGAAACCCTGGCCTGCTTTCGCACGAGATGCGCTTTCAGAATGGGCGGTTTTCCTGCCGCCTGTTGCGCGAACCGGCTGATCCGCTGGCGCAGATCCTCAATTGGATCGCTGCGGTGCCTGGCTATGCGGGATTCAGTCCGGTGCAGAAGGCGCAGTGGCTGGAGTTTAAGACATTGCTGGCGGGCTATCTGCTCTCGACGCAGGGCGAACGGATGGGGCTGGCGCACAGTGTCGAGAATCGCTGCCCATTTCTCGATCCGCAGGTGGTGGCGCTTGCCTCGGCGCTCAATCTGAAATTCGACGATGGCTTTAACGAAAAGTACCTGCTCAAGCAGGCATTTCGCGATCGGTTGCCGGCGGCGGTGATCGCCAAGGGGAAGTTTCCCTATCGCGCGCCCGATAGCGCCGCTTTTGTAACATACCAGCCCGACTACCAGGACTGGCTGCTGGCCGATAGCACGCTCAACGCGATCGACTGCATCAATCCGGCGTTCGCGCGAGCATTGGTGAAGAAAATCTTCGCGGCGCGGCCTGAGCAGATCAGCACCAAGGAGAATCAGACCTTCATTTTCTTGATCTCGCTGGTCTGGCTACAGCATTATTTCGTTCAGCGGGCCGGGCTGACGACGATGCACGATCAGCCGCTCGACCCCGGCGCGTTCAGGGTGATTGATCGGCGCAGCAATCGTCTAGCCGTCGTATAGACAGGATTTACAGGATTTGAAAGCACCCTTGTAAAGCGACGAGAAACCTTGAAGGACGAACAATGGAGCCTCAAGTAGACAAAACGACCGGGCAGGGCCGAGAAATAGCGATCATTGGGCTGGGCATGCGCTTTCCCAAAGCCGATGATCTCGATCAATTCTGGCAGCAGCTACTGGCCGAGCGCTGCCTGATTAGTGAGGTGCCCGCCGAACGCTGGAGTACGCAGCGCTATTTCGGTGCCAAAAAAGAAGCCAACAATATTTGGGGCAGCTTCATCGATGATGTGGCCTGTTTCGATGCGTCCTTCTTCCGCATTTCACGCCGCGAAGCCGAGCTGATGGACCCGCAGCAGCGGATCGCGCTGGAGCTGGCATGGCACGCCATCGAGGATAGCGGCTACCGGGCGAGCGCGTGGGCGGGCGCGAACATTGGTGTGTACATTGGCGTGGGCACGTCGGATTATGCCGAACTCATGGAAAAATACGTGGCGCAGGTGGACGCCTATATGCCGACCGGCACCGCGTATTCGATCATCGCCAATCGCATCTCGCATTTCTTTGATTTCAAAGGGCCGAGCATCACGCTCGATACCGCCTGCGCGAGCGCGCTGACGGCGATCCAGCAGGCGGTGCTCGGGCTGGCGAGCGGCGAGTGTGATATCGCGCTGGCGGGTGCGCTGAATCTGTGTCTGTCGCCCAAACGGTTTATCGCGTTCAGCCAGAGCGGGCAGCTCGCCAAAGATGGCCGGAGCCGGGTGTTCGATGCGGCGGCGAGCGGGTTTGTGCGCGGTGAGGGCGGCGCGGTGCTGGTATTGAAGCCGCTCGCCAACGCCATCGCCGACCGCGATCCGATCTGTGGAGTGATCAAAGGCATCGGGACGCGGCATGGTGGCAGAACCAACGCGCTGACCGCGACTAATCCGGCGGCGCAGGCCGAGCTGCTCGTCGATGTGTACCGCAGGTCGGGCGTTGATCCGGCGAGCGTCAGCTATATCGAGGCGCATGTGCTGGGCGCGCTGTTGGGCGATCCGATCGAGATCCAGGGGCTGAAGCTGGCGTTTGAGCGGCTGCGCGGCGAGCACGGCGGGGCTGCCGAGGCGTGGCGCTGCGGCTTGGGCTCGGTGAAAGCCAATATCGGCCACCTGGAGGCGGCTGCCGGTATGGCCGGCATCGTGAAGGTGCTTGCCGCGCTGAAGCACGAGCTGTTGCCGGCGACGCCGGGCGTTCAGCAGCTGAACCCGTTGATTAAGCTCGACGGGAGTCCATTTTTTATCGTCACAGAAGCCCAACCATGGCCCGCCGGCAGCGGCGCGGGCGGGCCGATGCAGCCGCGCAGGGCGGGCGTTAGCACGATCGGGTTCGGTGGCGTCAACGGCCATATTATTCTGGAGGCCGCGCCCGTGCTGGTTGACGAGCCGGCTGCGCAAGCGCCTGGGCAGGAGACGCTGCTGATCCCGCTATCGGCTCGGACGGATGAGCGCCTACACGCCAATGCGGCTGCACTGCTCGCGTTTCTGCAAAGAGCGAGCCGTGTGCCTGCCGACGCATTGAGCCTGCGCGAGCTGGCCTACACGCTACAGACGGGCCGCGAAGCCATGGAGGAGCGCGTCATCTTCCAGGTGACGACGCTGGCGGAGCTGATGATCGCGCTGGAACGATTTCTCCAGGGGCAGGCCAGCCGCCAACAGTTCTGGCGCGGTAGCCAGGGCAAAACAGCGGCGCAGCTCGACTTTATCGCGGAGGAGCGCGCGCTGCTGATCGGCCATTGGCTCGCGCGCGGGCAGCTTCACAAGCTGGCGCAGGCGTGGGTCAATGGCATCGACATCGACTGGGAGCTGCTGTATGGCACCGCGAAACCGCGCAGAATACATGCGGCGACATATGCCTTTGCCAAAACCGCGTATTGGCTACCCGGCAGTGAGCCAGGGCGCGCTTTGGCAGACGCTGAGTTGCCGCCTGCCAGCGTTGTGACAGCACCAGCGCAGCCGCCGGCCCAGCCTGAACACGCGCTTGTGCCGGCTGCGGGGCAGGCCCGGCGGTTTATTCTCGACACGCTGGCGGCGGCGCTCAAGCTGGACGCGGACGAGATCGATCATGATGCCGCGTTCGCCGATTACGGGCTCGATTCGATCAGCGGGGTCGCGCTGCTGAATGCGATCAACGCGCAGTTTGGCAGCGATCTGGCGACGACCACGCTGTTCGATCACAGCTCGGTGAATCGTTTGACGACGCATATTCTGGCGCAGGCAGCCGTACAGCCACTCTCGCAGGCAAGCAATGAGCATGCGCCGGCTCAGCCACTTCCGCAGGCTCCGGCAAGCAACGCTCATGCGCTGGCGCAGTCGCCAGCGGCGGCACCGATCGCGATTATCGGCATGAGTGGGCGGTTCGCGCACGCCGCGCATGTCGATCAGCTCTGGCAGCATTTGGCGCAGGGCCGCGAGCTGATCGAGGAGGCATCGCGCTGGCATCTGGCGCGCGGCGCGGGCACCTCCAGCGGCTATTGCAGTCGCGGCAGCTTTTTGGCCGACATCGATCAGTTCGATGCGCTGTTCTTTCGGATCTCGGGCGTCGAGGCGACATATATGGACCCGCAGCAGCGCTTTTTCCTGGAGGAAGCTTGGAATGCGCTGGAAGACGCAGGCTATGTTGGTGCGATGATCGAGGGCTGTCGCTGCGGCGTCTATGTCGGCTCGCAGGGCAGCGACTACGATCAGCTGTTTGGCGAGAATCCGCCGCCGCAAGCGTTTTGGGGCAACTCGGATGCGGTGATTCCGGCGCGGATCGCCTATTTTCTCAACCTCAAAGGGCCGGCTTTGGCGGTCAACACAGCGTGTTCCAGCTCGCTGGTGGCGATTCATCTGGCCTGTCAGGGGTTGTGGAGCCGCGAAACCGATATGGCGCTCGCTGGCGGCGTGTTTATTCAGTCCACGCCATGGTTCTATCAGACGACGAATGGTGCCGGCATGGTCTCGCGGACTGGCCGCTGCTACGCCTTCGATGCCCGCGCCGACGGCTTCGTGCCGGGCGAGGGCGTTGGCGCGATTGTGCTCAAACGCCTCGACGACGCAATCGCCGACGGTGATCAGATCTATGGTGTGATCAAAGGCTCCGGCATTAATCAGGACGGCAAGACGAACGGCTTGGCGGCACCCAGCGCGCTCGCTCAGGAACAACTGGAGCGCGAGGTCTACGATCGCTTCATGATCGATCCGGCGCAGATCCAGATGGTCGAGGCGCACGGTACCGGAACCGCCTTGGGCGACCCGATCGAGTTCGCAGCGCTGACGCGGGCGTTCAGGCACTACACCGATAAAACCGGCTATTGCGCGATCGGCTCGATCAAAACCAATATCGGACACACGACTACCGCTGCGGGCATCGCCGGTGTCATAAAGATACTGCTGGCGCTCAAGCATAAACGAATACCGCCCTCGCTGCATTTCGAGCGTGGCAACCCCAACATCGAATTCGAGGCGAGCCCGTTTTATGTCAGCACGACATTGCGGCGCTGGCACGCCAACGGCCCGCGCTGTGCCGCGATCAGCTCGTTCAGCTTTTGCGGCACGAACGCGCATCTGGTGATCGAGGAAGCGCCGCTACTTCTGCGACAGCACGCGCCGCAGCCGAGCTATCTGGTGGTATTGTCGGCCCACAGCGCGCCGCAGTTGCAACGCCAGGCTCAACAGCTGCTGGCGTTCGTCCAGGACCAGCCCGAAAGCGACCTCGGCAATATCAGCTATACCTTGTTGGTTGGTCGGCGGCATTTCAACCAGCGGCTCGCCGTCGTGGTCGGCGGCGTGGCCGAGCTGGCGCAGGTGTTGCAGCGCTGGCTGGCAGCGCAGGATGTAGCGCAGCTGTATAGCGCTGCGGTGGATGAGCAGAGGCACGCGCAGGCGTTCAAACAGATCGGCGACGATTGTATCGACCGCTGCAAAAGCGGCGGCGATGCTGAGCGCTATTGCGAAGATCTGAACACCCTGGCAGATCTGTTTGTGCAGGGCTACGAGCTGGCGTATGCGCAGCTGTTCGGCGCAGGCTATCGCCGGATCGCGCTGCCGACCTATCCGTTCGCGCGCGAGCGCTATTGGGTGGCCGAAAACGAGCATGCGTCGGCTCGTGCGGCGAGCGAGCGCGAGCAGCCGCTGCATCCGCTGCGAGACGAACAGAGCGCCGAGGCTGGCCATCAGCGGTTTAGCGTACACGTTCGCGGCGACGAATTTTTCCTGAAGGATCATCTGGTGCAGGGCCGTATGGTTTTGCCGGGCGTGGTCGCGCTGGAGTTGGTGCGGGCGGCGCTGGCACAGACGATCATGCTGACGCAGCAGACGATTATGTTGAGCGATCTGGTCTGGCTCAGGCCGGTGGTGGTGGGCGAAGGCGGGTACACGCTGCATGTCGCGCTGACGGCGGCTGGCGTGGATCAGTTCAGCTTTCAGATCACCAGCAATGACGCTCAGGATGCCGCACCGATTGAATACAGCCGGGGCCGGGCCAGGTTGGCGCCAACCCCGCCAGCGCAGAGCCAGAACATTCCGGCGCTGCTGGCCGTCTGTCAGCGCGCCGAGTGGACCGGGGAGCAATGCTATCGCCAGTTTGCCGCGTTGGGGATCGCGCATGGCCCGGCGCTGCGTGGGCTGGAACGGGTGCATCTGGGCAGCAGGCAGGCGTTGGCGCGCGTGACGCTCCCGGCGGCGGCACGGCGCAGCGCGGGGCTGTTGCACCCAACGATTATGGATGCAGTATTGCAGGCGGCGCTGGCGCTGGTGGTGAATCCCGCCGAGGGCTTCCCGCCAGCCGCGTCGGAGTCGGCTGCGCTGCCGTTTACACTCGAAACGCTGGAGATCAGGCGCGGCTGCGAGGCGGGCTGGGCGCATATACGTCCGCATGCGGGCAGGGCACTCGGCGGCGTGCTGCACAGCTTCGATATCGATCTGTACGACGATGCGGGAAATCTGTGTGTGCGAATGATTGGTCTGACGGAGAAGCTACTCGACGCCGAGCCCGCAGCAGAGCGACAGCTGATCTATTGCAGCCAACGCTGGGAAGACCAAGCGCGCCCGGCGCAACCCAACCAGCGGCACCGCGCGGTTGCGTTGCAGCTGCTGCTGGCGGGTGTCGCTGAGCCGACGCTGCAACAGCTGGCGACCATGATCGATGCGACCGTCGCGCCGTTGCCGCTGGTGGACGGCATGGAGACTGCGCAAGCGCTGCGGATGCTCTTTACGTGCGTGTTTGAGCGATTGCAGGCGCTCATGAAGGATAAAAGCGGCAAACGGCGGCTGCTGATCGTTGTGCCCGACGAAGGCGAAATGCTGTTTGCGCCGCTGGTGGCGCTGCTTCAGACGGCCACGCGCGAAAACCCGCAGGTGAGCGGAAGCCTGATCACGCTGGCGGGCCTGGAGCGGGTCGGCGCCGCGGAGCTTGCGCGCATCGCAGCGCTGGAGCGGGACGCGCCGGATGGCGACGTGGCCGTTCGTTATCGTCTCGACGGTCAGCGCCAGGTGCGCCGCCTGACTGAGCTGATGCTGCCCGCGCCCAGCGAGCGCCAACGCCCGCTGATCGTGCCGGGTGGCACGTACTGGATCACCGGCGGGCTGGGCGGCTTGGGGCGCATTTTCTGTGAATACCTCGGCCAGACCCCCGGCGTCAGGGTCGTGCTCAGCGGTCGCAGCGTTTGCAGCGCCGAGCAGACGTTGTTCATCGAGCGGCTGCGCGGGCAGGGGCTCGCCGTGGACTACTGGCAGGCGGATGTGACGCAGGCGGCGGCGGTGATGAATGTCGTCGCACAGATCCGCACGCGCTACGGCGGTTTGAACGGCATCTTTCACGCTGCTGGGGTGATCCGCGATGAGTATATCCTGAAGAAGACCCCGCAACAGATCGAAGAAGTGTTCGCGCCCAAGATCGACGGCGTGCTCAACATGGACGCAGCGACCCGCGATCTGCAACTGGATTTCATGGTCCTGTTCTCGTCGATCGCCGGCTTATACGGCAGCGCGGGCCAGGCCGATTACAGCGCAGCCAATGCCTTTCTGGACGCCTTCGCGGCCCAGCGGCAGGCGCTGGTTGCGCAGGGGCAGCGTCATGGCACAACCGTGGCGATCAACTGGCCGTTATGGACGGCAGGCGGCATGCGCGTGGCCGCGATCAACGCCGACTACATGCGCAAACAGAGCGGCATGGAGCCGCTGGCGTCGGCGCAAGGGCTGGCTGCTTTTGAAACGATCATGGGCGCTGGCGCTACCGGGCAGGTTGGTGTCGCATGGGGCGACGGCGCGAAGATTCGCGACTACGCCGGCCTGCGTCCCCGGCAGACGGCGGCACCCGGCGCCGACGCGGAGCTGGTCGCGCCGACGCACGCCAGCCCGCTGCTCGACGACAAGGCGCTGCGGGCAGCGACGTTGGCTTTTTTGAAAAAGGTATTTGCCGAGGTCACCAAAATAGACCCGGCCAGGATCAAGAGCGACGCGCCGCTGGAAGAATATGGCCTTGATTCGCTGCTGGTGATGGCGCTGACTGATCGGCTGGAGGATCGCTTCGGGCCGCTGGCCAAGACGCTGTTCTTTGAGTATATGAACCTGGCGGGCGTAACCGAGTATTTTGTCGAAAACCACCGCGAAACCCTGCTGGCGCTGCCGGCGCTGGCGGGCGATGCGCTCGCAGCGATCGAGCCGTCGCCGCCCACGCCAACGACGCCGCCGCTCGCGACCAACAGCGCGCAACTGCCGAATCACGATATTGCGATTATCGGGCTGGCGGGCAAATATCCGCACGCCGACACATTGGATGCATTCTGGCGTATGCTCCTGGAAGGGCGCGATTGTTTCGAGCCAGGGCCAGCCGAGCGCTGGGATCAGCGGGCGCTGTATTTTCACAGCCGCGAGATCCAGGGAAAAACCACGATCAAGACCGGCACGTTTCTTAGCGATATTGCGATGTTCGACCCGCGCTATTTCAGCATCTCGCAGCGCGATGCCGAGCTGATGTCGCCGGAGCTGCGGCTGCTGTTGCAGGTGGGCGTGGAAGCCTTCGAGGACGCCGGTTACTCGAAGGAGACGCTGCAACGCAAATATCAGGGCGATGTGGGCGTGCTGGTCGGCACCATGAACAACAGCTACAACTTATACGGCTTTCAGAATATGCTCCAGCGCGGTGCCCAGGCCAGCGGCAGCGCCAGCGGTGCCATGCCGAATATGCTCTCGTACTTTTATGGCTTCACAGGGCCTTCGCTGTTCATCGACACCATGTGCTCATCGTCGTCGGCGGCCATTCACCAGGCGGTGCAGCTGTTGCGGGCGGGCGAATGCCGGCTGGTGTTGGTGGGCAGCGTCAACCTGCTGCTGCACCCCTACAATCTGATCGCCACCTCCCAGGAGCATTACACGAGCACCACCGCAGAAACGATTCGTAGCTACGGGCTGGGTGCCGATGGCACGATCATCGGCGAGGGCGTGGGCGCAGTCGTGCTGAAGCCACTGGCGGATGCGGAGCGCGACCGCGACCAGATCTATGGCGTGATCAGGGGCAGCGGCATGAGCAACGCGGGGATTCGCAACGGCTTTACGGTGCCTAATCCGCATATGCAGGCGCTGGCGATCGAAAAGGCCATCCGTGATGCGGGCATCGATCCGCGCACGATCAGCTATTTCGAGGGCCATGGCTCGGGCACCAAGCTCGGCGACCCAGTCGAGATCAAGGGTGCGAGCCTGGCCTTTGCGAAATACACACAGGAGCGTCAGTTTTGCGCGATCGGCTCGGTGAAATCGAATGTGGCGCATCTATTGGCGGCATCCGGGCTGGTAGGATTGACCAAGGTGCTGCTACAAATGAAGCACCGCACAATCGTGGCATCGTTGCATGCCGAGGAACTTAATCCGGCCATTCCGTTCGCAGAAACGCCGTTCTATGTTCAACGGACGCCGACCGACTGGCCGCAGCCGCGACTGGTTGAGAACGGCGTCGAGCGTAGCTATCCACGACGCGCCGGCATCAGCTCGATCGGCGCAGGCGGCATGAATGTCCATCTGATCGTCGAGGAGTATCAGAGCCAGCCGGCGGTTGCGGCTGACGATCGCCCGCAGCTGATCGTGTTCTCGGCGATGAATGCGGGGCGGCTCGCGGCCTGGTTGGGCAGGTTCAAAGGCTGGCTCGACCGCAACCCACAGCTGAATCTTTCCGATCTGGCCTATACGCTCCAGGTTGGGAAGAACGGATTGCCCTGCCGATTGGCGGTCGTGATCAGGCATGTCGCTGAACTGCACGAGCTGCTGGTGCATATGCTCGACCAAAAGCCCGAACAGTACGGCGCGGACGCGGCCAGATCACTCTTTTTCACGCAAAATAGCTTGTTGGAAACCGCCGACTACGCTACCGACGACATGGCGCAGGCAGTTGCGGCGGGCGATCTGGCGCAGCTGGCGCGCGGTTGGATCGCGGGTGCCAAGATCGATTGGGACCAACTGCATGGCGCTGACCAGCCGCGCCGCCTCGCGCTGCCGGCCTATCCGTTTGAAAGAATCCGTTGCTGGTATCCAGAGTTCGCGGATGCTCCTTCGCTGTTGAATCCGATCAGCTTCAGGAGCAAATCGCATCCGTTCGTGGGCCAAAATGAGTCTGATCTTTCTGGCCTCGGCTATAGCCTTGATCTGCGGCTGGACGAGCTATTGGATTATCAGTTCCAGATCGACCACACGCCGCAGATTCTGTCCAGCTTTATTCTTGACACAGCGCTCGCGCTTGGCAGCATGGCCGGCTTGGCCGGCACGCTGGCGCTGCGCGATCTGCGCTGGCTCGCGCCGCTCGACTGGTCGGCGGTGACCCGTCTGCATTATCGCATCGAGCGCAACGGCGACGATAGTCTGGCGCTGATTGTGTCGAGCGTGGACGGCGTCGGCAGCATGGCGATCATTCGGCTGACGGTTCAGCAGCTGATCGGCACGAATGATCCGGCTGGCGCTGATTCCAGTGTGTTATTCGCCAACGCCCACGAGCGCATGAGCGGTGAGACTTTTTATCGCGAGCTGTTGGCGGAAGGGCTGGACTATCGACGGTATCTGGAGACGGTGGAGCAAGCCAGCTGGCTCGACGACAATCGATTGTTGTTGCAGCTTGCAGCGCCGGCCTATCAGCAGGATCAGTATAAGCAGCATGTCCAGCTGCCGCCGCATTTGTTGGGCGCGCTGATCCAGGGCATGCAGTATTGTTGCCGCTCACAGCGCAGCGGCCCCTGGCAGCAGCATCTGCTCCAATCGCTGGGTGGTCTCCAGCTCCTGCGGTCAGCCGACGAAGCGCGCTTTATGCTGTTCGAGCCGGCGGGGACGAGCGGCGGCTTCGCGGGGACGATTCGGTTGTTGAACGCGGCTGGCACGACGGTGGCGCAGCTGTCGCAGGTGCGCTTTGGTGCGCTGATCGAGCCTCAGAGCAGCGCTGCGCCATCAGCGCCCGTCGCAGCCGATCACGAGGCCGAGCGTGTTCGACAGCTGGAGCAGCTGTTGCGCGAGAAAGTGGCGATGATCGCCAAGTTCGAGCTGGACGAGATCGATCGGCATACCTATTTCCAAGCCTATGGCTTCGATTCGATCGGGTTGGCCCGGCTCGCCGCCGAGGTCAACCAAGCGCTTGGCAGCACGCTGACGCCAGCGATCTTTTTCGAGTGCGAGAATATTCAGGCGCTGGCGCAGCAGATCAGCGCGCAGTATGGCGCTGTGGCGCAAGACACGCCGCCGCCCTCAGCCGCGCAGCCGCAGCACGGCACTGAGCCAGCGCGCATCGCCGACAACGCGCAACCTCGTGCCGCTGGACCCGTCGCACTTGCGCGTCAGCCGATCGCGATCATCGGCGCGGCGGGTCGCTTTCCGCAGTCGGATTCGCTTGCCGAACTCTGGGACAATCTGATCGCCGAGAAAGATCTGATCTCGGCCTTTCCCAGAGAACGTTATGACGCCTTCTATCAGGCAATTATCGATCAGGCCGATTTTCCGAAATGGGCCGGCGTGCTGCGTGATGTCGACGCTTTCGATGGCGATTTCTTCAACATCTCGCGGCTCGAAGCCGAGCTGATGGACCCGCAACACCGGCTGGCGCTCGAAACGGTCTGGCAGGCGCTGGAAGAGAGCGGGTACACACCAGCGCGATTGCCGGCCAACACCGGGGTCTATTTCGGCGTCTCGGGCATGGATTACGCGAACCTGCTCGCCGTCTATCAGGTGCCGCCGGATGCCTTCAGCGCGACTGGCACGGCACATTCAATGCTGGCCAATCGCATCTCGTATATGCTCGATATTCATGGCCCGAGCGAACCGATCGACACGGCTTGTTCCTCGTCGCTGGTGGCGATCCATCGCGCGGTGGAGAGCCTGAGAGCGGGCAGATGCGATATGGTGATCGCCGGTGGCGTTAACCTGCTGTTGAGCGTGGATACGTTTGTCGGCACGAATATGGCGAGCATGCTGAGCCCGGATGGCCGCTGCAAAACCTTTTCGAGCGCTGCAGATGGCTATGTGCGCTCCGAGGGCGTGGCAGCGCTGATCCTCAAGCCATTGGCGCAGGCCGAGCAGGACGGCGATCGCATTCTGGGGCTGATCATCGGCAGCGCCGAGAACCATGGCGGGCGAGCCGGCTCGCTGACCGCGCCCAACGCCAAGGCGCAGGCGCAGCTGATTGAGCAGGCGCTGGCGGGCATCGATCCGGCGACGATCAGCTATATCGAAACGCACGGCACCGGCACGAGCCTGGGCGATCCGGTTGAGATCAATGCGCTCAAACGAGCGTACCGCGATCTGCAAACGCAGCCCGCGCCGAGTGCCTATTGCGGGTTGGGCTCGATCAAAACCAATCTGGGCCATCTGGAGGCTGCGGCGGGTGTGGCCGGGGTGCTGAAGGTTGTATTAGCAATGCAGCACGGCGAGCTGCCGGCCACGCTGCACTGCGAGGCGATCAATCCGTATATCGAGCTGGCGGATAGCCCGTTCATGATCATCGGCGAGCGCCAGCCGTGGCCGCAGCAAACGGATGCGTACGGACGGCGGCTGCCGCGACGCGCGGGCGTCAGCTCATTCGGGTTCGGCGGCAGCAACGCGCATATCGTGTTGGAGGAGTATTGCGCAGCGCCGCAGCCGCCTGACGATTCATCGTCAGGCTGGTATCGCGCAAGCCGGCTCAAGCCGGCTGATAGCGCCACGTCCGCAGCCCGCTTCAGCGGGCTTGGTGATGATAGCGCGCGGTTTCAACCGCGCCTGGGTGATGATAGCGCGCGGTTTCAACCGCGCGTTGGTGCGGCGCAGCTGTGCGTCCTATCAGCCAGGAACGCGGCGCAGCTACACGAATATGCGCGTCGGCTGCTGCGCCATCTGCAAGACCTGCCGCCAACGACAGGCGCGGATCATGTGCAACTGGCGAGCATCGCCTATACATTGCAGGTGGGCCGCGCGGCAATGGAGGCGCGTCTCGCTCTCTTGGTGGATTCGTTGCCGGCGCTGCGCGAGAAGCTGGCGGCGTTCGTGGCCGGCGAGGTCGCGGACGCAACGTTTTATGGCATCAGCCGACGTGCCGGCGGCGCACTGGCCGGCAATGACCAGCCCAGCGCCGATCCAAGGGCCTGGCTACGCGAGGCACGCCAGGCCGAGCTGCTGCAAGACTGGGTCGCGGGGGCGCAGGTGGATTGGGCGCTGCTCTATAGCGCCGGCAAGCCGCCACTCAGCAGCTTGCCGACGTATCCGTTCGCCAGGGAGCGCTATTGGCTGCCCGCCGCCGCGCGGGCGGCTGCCGTCGCACGCGGGCCGCTAGCGTTCGACGAGGCGGAGTACACGCGATTTGTCGAAGCGGTGCTGGACGGCGCACAGATAGCCGATAGCCGATAGCCGATAGCCATTTTCAGGCATCAGTGTGCGGCGCGCGGCGTGACTCCTGTTATTTGATAGGAGATATGCAGATCTGCCTGGCCCATAAATGGGCAGGCTAGGTGTACGAAGGCCACCTGCGTGGCCTGAACGAGCCCGCCGGGTACCCTCTGGGTGCCGGGCTTTGTACACGTAGCCGAGGGCTTCAGCCCGACGGTGCCCGCCGGGTGGCTGAGGTCGCTGAGGGGCCCGGTTCAGCGGCCTCATATGTTCAGCGGTTCAGCGGTTCATAGGATTGCGATACCAATGATGACGGATGCGCATGAGCAGGAGTTGGGGGCCGGGGCGGCGACGGTGTTGCTGCGCCCGGTCTGGCAAACAACGACCGAGCGCCACGAGCAGGCTGGGCCACTGATCGCCCAGCGGCTGGTGATCGTGTGCGAGCCGCCAGCCGATTGGCGTGCGATGATCGAGGCCGATGCGCCGGGGACGCACTGCATTAACCTCTATTGCCCGCACAAGCGGATCGATCAGCGTTATGAAAGCTATGCCACCCGCGTTTTCAGCGAGATACAGCGGCTGCTGAAGGTGAAGCCGGCGGGCGCGGTGCTGGTGCAGCTGCTGTCGCTGAACCGCGATGCGCTACAGTTCGCCCCCGGCTTGATCGGTCTGCTGAAGACGGCGCGGCTGGAAGATCCGCAGCTGTTGGGCCAACTGATCGAGCTGGAGCAGTGGCCCGACCGCCAACGGCTGATCGAGGTGCTGCGAGAAAACAGCACCGGCGAGGAGCATGTATCTTACCAGCAGGGTCGTCGGCTGGTGCGACGTTGGCAGGAGCAGCCGGCGCAATCGCAGCCAGCGCCGCACTGCTGGAAAGATCAGGGCGTCTACCTGATCAGCGGCGCTGGGGGCTTGGGGTGGCTGTTTGGCCACGCGATCATCGCACAGGTTAATCATGCGCGCATTATTCTGGCGGGCCGTACGCCTTTGGATGCGGCAAAGCAGGCGCGCATAGACACGATCGCGGCGCTGGGGGCGACGGTGGAATACCGGCAGCTTGATGTCGCCGAGCTGGAGCAAGCGACCGCGCTGATCGCCGATATTATGGCGCAATACGGCAGGCTCGACGGTATTCTGCACACCGCAGGCGTTATTCACGACGATTTCATCATCAAAAAAAGCCATCAGACCTTTCAGCAGGTATTGGCACCCAAGGTTGCGGGATTGGTCAACCTTGATTATGCCAGCCGCCGACTGCCGCTGGATTTTTTCGTGCTCTTTTCATCAACCGCCGGTGCCATGGGCAATACTGGCCAGGCCGATTATGCAGCTGCCAACGGCTTTATGGATTATTACGCCGGGTATCGCAATCGGTTGGTGGCGAAAAAGCAGCGGCATGGCCGCATGATCGCGATCAACTGGCCGTTGTGGCAGGCCGGCGGCATGTCGATCGATCAGGAGGCCCAACAACGAACGCACGAGCAGCGGGGACTGGTGCCGCTCGCCACTAACGACGGGTTGCAGGCGTTCTATCAATGCATGGCGTCGGCTGAGGATCAGCTGCTGGTATTGGCGGGCGATCGGCGCATGATCAACGCCTATATGCAAGCGCCGCTGCCGTCGGTAGCGCGCGCCGAACCCAGCACGCGAGTGCCGCAGACGATGTTGCTGGCAGGTACGTTGCAGCGACTCAAGGCGCTGTTTGGCGCTGTGATCAAGCTGGAGAGCGCCAGAATAGACGGCGAGGCTGCGCTTGAGAGCTACGGCATCGACTCGCTGGTGATCACACGCTTGAACCAGCAGCTGGCGCTCGTTTTCGACGATCTGCCCAAGACGCTCTTTTATCAATATCCTACGCTGGCGGCGCTGGCAGCCTATTTTGTCGATCAGCATCCGCAGGCGTGTATTCGCTGGGTGCAAGACGCCGTTCGCCCAGGTGAAGCTACTGCAACGCAGCCGCATGATTCAGCGGACCGACATGCTGCCCGCAGAACGGGCGCGGCCAGCCGCCAAGGAACGCCGGATGGCGCGCGGCGCGAACCGATCGCGATCATCGGCATCAGCGGTCGGTATCCGCAGGCCGCAACGCTTGATGCCTTTTGGCAGAATCTGCTGGCGGGGCGCGACTGCATCAGCGAGATTCCGGCGGAGCGCTGGCCGCTGGCGGGGTTTTATACCGACGACATGCTGGCGGCGGTGCAGCAGGGCCAGAGCTATAGCAAGTGGGGCGGGTTTGTGGCGGGCTTCGCCGATTTCGACCCGCTGTTCTTCAATATTTCGCCAAGGGAAGCGATCCAGATCGATCCGCAGGAGCGCCTGTTTATCGAGGCGTGCTGGGAGGTGCTGGAGGATGCCGGATACACCCGCGCGGCGCTGCTGTCGCGCCACGGCGGGCGGGTGGGCGTTTTTGCGGGTGTCACCAAGACCGGGTTCGACCGCTATGGCCCTCAGCTGCGGCGGCAAGGGGCGCTGGTGTTTCCGCAGACCTCTTTCAGCTCGCTGGCTAATCGTGTGTCCTATCTGATGGACTTTCGCGGGCCGAGCATGCCGATCGACACGATGTGCTCGTCGTCGCTGACCGCCATCCACGAGGCGTGCGAGCACCTGTATCAAAATGCCTGTGAGCTGGCGATCGCGGGCGGCGTCAATCTGTATCTGCATCCCAGCAGCTATGTCGAGCTGTGCCAGCGCCAGATGCTCGCGCAGGATGGGCGCTGCCGCAGTTTCGGCAGCGGCGGCAGCGGTTTCGTGCCGGGGGAAGGCGTGGGCTGTGTGCTGCTCAAGCCGCTCGCGCGCGCCCAGGCCGACGGCGACCAGATCTACGCCGTGATCCGCGCGACGAGCATTAACCACGGTGGCAAGACCAACGGCTACACGGTGCCCAATCCATCCGCCCACGCGGCGCTGATTCGCGCGGCGCTGGACCAGGCCGGGGTGCATCCACGGACGATCAGCTATATCGAGGCGCACGGCACCGGCACCGCGTTGGGCGATCCGGTCGAGATCGCAGGGCTGACCGAGGTCTTTCGCGAACAAACCGCCGACCGACAGTTCTGCGCGATCGGCTCGGTCAAATCGAATATCGGCCATCTCGAAGCGGCGGCGGGCATGGCCGGCGTGACGAAGGTGATCTTGCAGCTGCGGCACGCACAGCTCGTTCCCAGCTTGCACGCCGACGAGCTTAATCCCAATATTGATTTCGCCAACACGCCGTTCGTGGTGCAACGCGAGGCGGCGCAATGGCAACCGCCCAGCGTGACTATCGCCGGTGAGACTCGCACGTATCCGCGGATCGCGGGTGTCTCGGCGTTTGGTGCGGGCGGTGCCAACGCGCATGTGATCCTTGAAGAATACGTGCTGGACAGCGCGCCGCCCGCAGCCGAGCCAGCGCAACCGCTCTTAATACCGCTGTCCGCCCGAAACGTCGCGGCGTTGCACGAATATGCACAAAAGCTGCTCGCTTTCATCGAACGGCCAGGAATCGACCTGGCGGCGCTCGCATATACATTGCAAACCGGTCGTGAGGCGATGGAGGAGCGGCTTTGTCTGCTGGTCGCCACGCGCGCACAACTGGCCGAGCGGCTACGGGCCTTCATCGCGGGCGAGCCGATCACCGGGGTCTATCGGGGGCGGGTCAAAGCCAATCACGAGGCGCTCGCGGCGCTCGACGCTGATCCCAAGTTGCAGCAGCTGATCAGCAGCTGGATCGGTCGAGGGGCGCTGGAACAGCTGGCGGCCCTGTGGGTGAAGGGGCTGCCGCTCGACTGGGAACAGCTGTACAGCAACCCACCACGCCGGATCAGCCTGCCGACCTATCCGTTTACGCGCAAACGTTACTGGCCAGTTACGCCTTCTGATCCGAGAAGAGACGCGAAGGAACGCGAAGAAGTGCCATATCTTGGCGTCCCTTCGCGTGACTTCGCCGATCGAACTGTGCGGCAGGTGATCATCGCGCATGTCGCCGACGTCGTGCAGCTCGCGCCCGACGAGATCGATCCGCAGCGCCCGTTTGCCGATTATGGCCTCGATTCTATTCTTGGTGTCAGCCTGATAGCGGCGCTCAATCGGACGTTGGGCACAACGCTGGAAACGACGACACTGTTCGATTACAGCTCGGTCGAGCGATTGCAACAGCATATCGTCGCCGATTATCCGGCAACGCTCCAGCTACCGCAAAACGGTGTGCATGCCGACAACGGCAGCGCGGCGCAGCGATCGGAAGTCCTGTACGGCGACGAGCCGGCGGCGCACGCGCACGACGCCAAAGCGCCGATCGCGATCATCGGGATGAGCGCGCGGTTCGCCAAGTCGCCGAATGTGCAGGCGTTATGGGCGCACCTGGCGAACGGCGACGACCTGATCGAAGAGGTATCGCGCTGGCATCCGGCGGGCGCGGCATCCTCTCTCCCGCCAGCAGGAGCGGGGGCAGGCTGCCGACATGGGAGTTTTATCGACGACATCGACTGTTTTGATCCGCTCTTTTTCAACATCTCTGGGCTGGAAGCCAGCACGATGGACCCGCAACAGCGGCTGTTTCTCGAAGAAGCCTGGCACGCGCTCGAAGATGCCGGGTATGCTGGTGCGGGTCTGAAGGGCTGGAATTGCGGCGTCTACGTCGGCTGCTGGGCGGGTGATTACCAGGCGCTCCTCGGCGATGATGCCCCAGGTCAGGCGTTGTGGGGCAACATGGCGTCGGTGATCGCGTCGCGGATCTCGTATTATCTCGATCTGCACGGCCCAGCGATCGCCGTGGATACGTCGTGTTCCAGCTCGCTCGTGTCGCTGCATCTGGCATGCCAGGATCTGCGGCGCGGCGAGATCGCGCTGGGGTTGGCGGGCGGCGTCTTTGTGCAATCGACGCCAAGGCTCTATCACGCAGGCAATCGAGCGGGCATGCTTTCGCCCAGCGGCCACTGCCACAGCTTCGATGAGCGCGCCGATGGCTTCGTGCCGGGTGAAGGGGTTGGCGTTGTCGTGCTGAAACGGCTTGCGGACGCCCTGCGCGACGGCGACCATATCTATGGCGTGGTGCGCGGCTCGGGCATGAACCAGGACGGCACGACCAACGGCATTACCGCGCCCAGCGCCTTGTCGCAGGAACGGCTGCTGCGCCAGATCTACGATAGCTATGGCGTGGACGCGGGCGACATTCAGCTGGTCGAGGCGCACGGCACCGGCACGCCATTGGGCGATCCAATCGAGTTCCGCGCGCTTGTTAACGCATTTCGCACGGATACCAACAAGCGGGCCTATTGCGCGCTTGGGTCGATCAAAACCAATCTCGGCCACACGCAGTTCGCCGCCGGCATCGCTGGGGTGCTTAAAGTGCTGTTGGCATTGCAACACCAACAGATTCCGCCGTCGCTGCACTATCGCCAATCCAACCCGGCGATCGCGCTGGCGGATAGTCCCTTTTATATCAATACCGAACTCAGGGACTGGCTGCCGGGGGCGAATCGTGTACGCTGCGGGGTGGTCAGCTCCTTCGGCGCGAGCGGCACGAATGCGCATGTGGTGATCGAGGAGGCACCGGCGCTGCCGCCGCACGTCAGCCGGCGACCGGAGTATCTGCTGGTATTGTCTGCTGCGAGCAGATTCCAGTTGCAGCAACTGGCCGGCGAGCTGCTGAACCATTGCCGGCGACAATCGGTTGAGATAGGCCCGCTGTGTTTTACGCTGGCGGGCCGACGACATCTTAATGTGCGGCTGGCCGCTGTCGTGCGCGATCGCGCTGAACTGGTCGAGTGGCTGGCGCAGTGGCTGGCGGAAACACCACTGCGCGTGGCGGAGCTGCTGGATGCCACGCGACCCGATCAGGCCGCGCTGCAATCGCAGGCCGAGGCACCGCTGCATCGTTTGTCCGCCGCCAACGACAGCACCGGCTACCTGGCGGCGCTCTCGGAGCTGGCAGCGCTGTATCTACAGGGCTATGAGCCGTCGGCGGGCATATTCGATCCAGCCGATCAGCGGCGGGTGTCGTTGCCGACCTATCCGTTCAAACGCGAACGGTTCTGGGTCGATAACACAGCCGCCAATCGGCAGGGCCTGGATAGCGCGGGCGCTGGGTTGGGCGTCCGGCTGCTACTTGAAGATGTTTCGACGCTCGCGGGACGGCGCTTCCGCATAACCTTCGACGGCGACGAGTTTTTTCTGGCGGATCATCACGTTCAGGGACGCCAGCTGCTGCCGGCAGTGATCAGCCTGGAGCTGGCGCGAACTGCATTGACGCAGGCAGCGCTGGCAGAAAGCCCGCCGCCAGAGGGCGAGCTGCGGCTGGAGAATCTGGTCTGGCTCAGCCCGGTCGTGTATGCCGGGCAGCCGCTGACGCTGTTCGTCCAGCTCAGGCCGCAGGGCGAGCGGCAGATCGGCTTTGAAATCTGCGCGGCGAGCGGGGCGGTTCATACGCAGGGTGTTGCGCGCTGGGAAGCGAATGCAGCCGTCGTCGTCGATCTGGCGGCGTTGCGACAGGCATGTGACCATTACCGGTTGCCTGCACGATTGTGTTACAAGGCGATCGCGGCAATGGGCATCCGCCATGGCCCGGCGTTGCAAGCGCTCGACGAGCTGTATGTGGGCGACGGCGAGGTGTTGGCGCGATTGCGTCTGCCTGATGTAGCTGGCAGCGCCGCCGGCTATCAGTGGCATCCCAGCATGCTTGATGCCGCGATTCAGGCCAGCATCGGCCTGCGGCTGGGGCCAGACGGCGCGCTGCTCGAACAGCGGTCAGGTATGCTGATCAGCGAAGATTCGCCAAGATCCGCGAATGGTAAACACGCTTCCGCGTCCGAGCTGCCGTTTGCCCTGGAATCATTGCAGTATTGGCATCCGTGTGGCCGCGAGATGTGGGCCTACCTGCGCGAGCAGCGCGCGTCGGTAGCGCAGCCAAAATTGGACATCGACCTGATCGACGACGCGGGCCGGGTCTGCGTGCGGATGCGCGGGTATGCCGCGCGCGTGCTCGCAGCGGCGAGCACAGCCGCAGCCGCTTCCCCTGGCGATGGCGCGGCGGAGTGCATGCTGTTGCAACCGGTGTGGGAGCCAGCGACGCCGCAATTCGCCGCGCCAGCCCCGGCCAGCTCGGCGCGGGTGTTGATCGTGGGGGCCACGCTCGAACAGCAGGCGGCGTTGCGGCAGCACTATCCGCAGGCGCAGATGCTGGAGCAAGCGGCAGCGGATAGCGTGTTGGCGGAGACGCTGCGACGGCAGGGACGACCGTTCGAGCAGATCTTCTGGATCGCACCGCAGGACGGCGCTGATCCAGTGCAGGACCAGGAGCAGGGCGTCATCGCGCTATTTCGGCTGATCAAGGCGGTATTAGAGCTGGAATACGATGCGGGCGAGCTGTGGTGGACGCTGCTCACCAGCCAGACCCAGGCGGTCCACCCCAGCGATCCGCTGCATCCCAACCACGCCGGGCTGCATGGACTGATCGGCTCGCTGGCCAAGGAATATCCGCAGTGGCGGCTGCGACTGCTGGACGTAGCGGCGGATGCGCCCTGGCCGCAGATTTGCCGGCTGCCCGCCGATCCGCAGGGGCAGCCCTGGGCCTACCGCAGTGGCGAATGGTTCCGGCAGCAGCTGATTCCGGTGCAGATGCCGCCACCGACGACATCGGCGTATCGCTGGGGCGGCGTGTATGTGGTGATCGGCGGCGCGGGCGGCATTGGGGTGGCCTGGAGCAACTACATGATCCGCCGCTATCGGGCGCGCATCGTCTGGATCGGTCGCCGCCCGCTCGACGCCGCGATCCAGCGCCAGATCGATACGCTGGCGCAGCTGGGGCCGGCCCCGCTGTATATCAGCGCCGATGCTGCCGACGAAAGCGCGCTACGACTAGCATGCCAGGAGATTCGCCAACGCTACGGGCAGATTCACGGGCTGATCCATGCCGCGATTGTGCTGCTCGACCAGAGCCTGGCGCGAATGACCGAGGCGCGCTTCCGGGCCGGGCTGGCCGCGAAAGTGGATGTCGGCGTGCGGATGGCGCAGGTGTTCGGCGATGAGGCGCTGGATTTCGTGCTGTTTTTCTCGTCGATTCAGGCTTTTTTCAAGGCACCAGGGCAGAGCAATTACGCCGCCGGCTGCACCTTCAAGGACGCCTTCGCCCAGCAACTGGCGCGGTGTTGGCGTTGCCCGGTGAAGATCATCAACTGGGGCTATTGGGGCAGCGTCGGCGTCGTGGCGGCCGAACCCTATCGCGAGCGCATGGCGCAGGCTGGGCTGGCCTCGATCGAGCCAGCCGAGGGCATGGCCGCGCTGGAGACGCTGCTGGCCGGGCCACTGGCTCAACTGGCGCTGGTGAACCTGGCGGATACGCAAACGCTGAGCGGCTTTAACGACCAGGCGACGTGCCGCGTCTACGCTGATGGGCTGCAGGCCGACGCGGTCGCGAGCATGCAGCCACGCCTGCACGCGCTGGCGGTCGTTCGCGAGCAGGCGATCGCGCGGCTGCGTGCGCAGGTGGGCGCGCAGGCGAACGAAATGGATCCCTGGCTTATTCCGCTGCTGTGGGCGCAGCTGCAATCGCTTGGCCTGTTTCGCGACCGAGCGAGCGCGAGCGCCGACGAGCTGCGCAGCCAGGCCGGCATTAAACCGGGCTACGGGCGCTGGCTGGAACAGACGCTGAGCGTGCTGACCGGCGCGGGCTACCTGCGCGAGGAACAGCAGCGCTACGCCGCCGTCGATCCGGTCGTTCGCGATCCGGCGCTGCTGTGGGACGAATGGCGAGCGCGCAAAGCCGACTGGTTGCGGGACGAAAGCCGCGTGGCGCAGGTGCTGCTAGTGGAGACGACGCTACAGGCCCTGCCGGAGATTCTTACCGGCAGCCGGCTCGCCACTGCGGTGATCTTTCCCGATGCGTCGTTGCGGCTGGTCGAAGGGGTCTATCAGAACAACCCGGTCGCCGACTATTTCAATGCCGTGCTGGCGGATACGCTCGTGCTGTATCTGGAGCAGCGCCTGCACCATGATCCGGCCACGCGCATCCGTATTCTGGAGATCGGCGCGGGCGCCGGCGGCACCAGCAGCATGGTCTTTCAGAAGCTCCAGGGCTACCGCGATCAGGTCGAGAGCTATTGCTATACCGACATCTCCAAAGCCTTTCTGCTGCACGCCCAAAAACAGTATCAGCATGTGCCGTATTTGGAATATCAGCTCTTTCATGTGGAAAAACCGCTGGCCGAGCAGAACATCGCGGCGGGCAGCTATGATGTCGTGATCGCCACGAATGTCTTGCACGCCACGCGCAACATTCGCAACAGCGTGCGCAACGTCAAGGCCGCGCTCAAGAATCACGGCATGCTGCTGTTGAATGAGATCAGCGACAATGTGCTATTCAGCCATCTGACCTTCGGCCTGCTCGACGGCTGGTGGCTGTACGACGATCCGGCAGTGCGCATTCCCGGCTCGCCTGGGCTGTTTCCCGAAAGCTGGCGACGGCTGTTGGTGGCGGAAGGGTTTGAGCACATCGGCGTGTTGGTTCCGCAGGCGCATGCGTTGGGTCAGCAGATCATCATGGCCGCAAGCAACGGCGTGGTCAGGCAGGCGCGTGCGATGCCAACGACGAATCCGATGACGCCTACACCAACGCCGCTCGCAACACGATCGCAGCAGACCGAGGAACGAGCGGCTGTCGTGCAAGCGGTCGCCGACGATGTGCTGCGCGAGCGAAGCCGGGCGTATTTCAAGCAACTGGTGGCCGAAACGCTACGCATTTCGTGCGACGAGATCGAATCCGCCGTCGCGCTGGAGCGCTATGGTATCGATTCCATTCTGGTGGTTCAGCTGACGAATGCGTTGCGCAAGGTGATCAGTCCAGTCAGCAGCACGCTGCTCTTTGAGGTGCAAACAATCGATGCGCTGGTCGCGCATTTTATTGAAAATCGCAAGGAGGCGTTGATCAGGCTGGTGGGGCTGGAAACCGTCGAGGCGACGGCACCCCGCACTCCCGCGACGGCGGCACCCTCGCTCCTGCTGGCGGGAGAGCGGGCAGGGGCTGAGGGGCCGCTCGACATCGCGATCATCGGCCTTGCCGGGCGTTATCCCGGTGCCGACTCGCTGGCCGCGTTTTGGGAGAATCTGCGAGCTGGTAAGGACTGCATCAGCGAGATTCCCGCCGAGCGCTGGCCGCACGAGCGCTATTTCGACCCCGAACGCGGCGTGGCCGGCAAAACCTATAGCAAGTGGGGCGGGTTTCTGAAGGACATCGACGCATTCGATCCGCTGTTTTTCAATATTTCGCCGCACGAGGCGGCATTGCTTGACCCGCAGGAGCGGCTGTTCCTGGAGTGCGCCTACGAAGCGCTGGAAGACGGCGGCTACACGAGCGCAACGCTGGGGCAGGCCGCGCAGGGCAGATCCGGCAGCGTTGGCGTGTTTGTTGGCGTGATGTATAGCGAGTATCAGCTGTGGGGCGTGCAGGAGACGCTAGCCGGCAGGCCGACGGTCGTGTCGAGCAGCATTTCGGCGATCGCCAATCGGGTATCGTACTTTTTGAATCTGCACGGCCCGAGCATGGCCGTAGATACGATGTGCGCCGCCGCGTTGACCGCGATTCATCTGGCTTGCACGGCGATTGTGCGCGGCGAGTGCGCGGCGGCGATCGCGGGCGGCGTGAATCTGTCGCTGCATCCCAACAAATACCTGATGATCGGCCAGAGCCAGTTTGCGGCCAGCGACGGCCGCTGCCGCAGCTTTGGCCGCGACGGCGACGGCTATGTGCCCGGCGAGGGTGTCGGCGCAGTGCTGCTCAAACCATTGGCGCAGGCGATCAGCGACGGCGACCAGATCTATGGGGTCATCAAGGGCAGCGCCGTTAATCATGGTGGCCGGACGAATGGCTTCACTGTGCCCAATCCGCTGGCGCAGAGCGACGTGATCGACCGCGCGCTGCGACAAGCTGGGATCGATGCGCGGGCCGTCAGCTATATCGAGGCGCATGGCACCGGCACGGCGCTGGGCGACCCGATCGAGATCAGCGGGCTGACCAAGTCGTTCCGCGCGTATACCCAGGCGACCGGCTTCTGCGCGATCGGCTCGGCCAAATCGAATATCGGCCATTGCGAAAGCGCCGCCGGGATCGCCGGCTTGACCAAGGTGCTGCTGCAAATGCAGCACGGCCAGCTCGTGCCTTCGCTGCACGCCGAGGAGCTGAATCCGCGTATCGATTTCGACGACACGCCGTTCGTGGTGCAGCAGACGCTGGCGGAGTGGCGGCGACCGCAGCTCGATCACGCGGGCGAAACGCGCGAATACCCGCGCATTGCCGGAGTTTCCGCGTTCGGTGCCGGCGGTGCCAACGCGCATATCCTGATAGAGGAGTACCGCGCGCCGGCAGCGCCACCGCTCGCGATAACACCAACGCGGCCTGCTCTGATCGTCCTCTCGGCTCAGACGGAAGCGCAATTGCAGGCGGTTGCCGCGCGGTTGCTTCAGGCGCTGGAGACTGCGGCGTTTACAGAGGTTGATCTGGCGGCGATGGCGTACACGCTGCAAGTCGGGCGGGCCGCGCTGGAGCACCGCTTGGCGCTGACGGCCAGCAGCCTGGTGGAACTGCGGCAGCAGCTGCGGCGCTGGCTGGCCGGGGAAACGCCGATCAGCGGACTGTATCGCGGGCAGGTGAAGCAGGGCAAGCAGATGCTGGCGCTGTTCGCCGACGATCAGGAGCTACAGGAGGCGCTGGCCAAATGGCTGGATCGCGGCAAATGGTCGAAGCTGCTGGAACTCTGGGTGATCGGGCTGATGATCGACTGGAACCGCTTGTATCCCGACATCAGGCCGCGCCGGATCAGCCTACCCACCTATCCATTTGCCCGTGAGCGCTACTGGATACCGCAAACCGTCGAGCAGCACCTGCGCCGCGATGGGCGTTCAGCGGAGTCGGCCTGGCTGCATCCACTGCTGCATCGCAACACCTCCGATCTAACCGAGCTGCGTTTCAGCTCGTGTTTCAGCGGCGAGGAGCTGCTGCTGGCGCACCATCGTATCGGCGGCGCGCGGGTCTTTCCTGGCGCGGGCTATCTGGAGCTGGCGCGGGCTGCCGCGGTGCTGCTGGCGGGCATCGCCGAGGAGCAGCAGTGGGGGCTGCGCTTGCAGGAGCTGGCGTGGTCGCAGTCGCTGCTGCCGGATGCGCCGCTGACCTTGCACATCGCGTTTGAGCCCGGCGCGGACGGAGATCTGCGCTATGAGATCTACGACGATGCCGGCGCAGAGCCGCTGATCCATGGACGAGGCCGCGTGTGCTTCAGCGGCGTGGCCGCAGCGCCGCCGCAGCATATCGCCGCCCTCAGCGCCGCCTGTGACCAGCAAATGGCCGGCAGCGCGTACTATCAGATGCTCGCAGCACTGGGCTTCGATTACGGCGCAGCGCATCAAAGTATCACAACGCTGGCCTACAGCGCTGGCGCAGGCCGGCGGGTGCTGCTGGCACGCTTGCAGCTGCCCGACTGCCTCGCGCTGGACAGCGCTGCCTATGTGCTGCATCCCAGCCTAGTGAATGGCGCGCTACAGGCGGCCTTGGCCTGGCAGGTGTTAGCGGCACCCCCTCTCCTGCTGGCGGAAGAGGGGGCAGGGGCTGAGGGTCAAAGGGCAGGGCAAGCGGGAACAGAGCTGCCCTTCAGCCTGACGCAGCTGGATCTGCTCGCGCCATGCCCGCTCAATCCGTGGGTCGCTATTCGCGAAGCAGCTGGCGTGTCCCAGGCCGCACTGCGCTTGGATATCGATCTGTTGGATGAGGCGGGGCGGGTTTGTGTCAGGATGCACGGCTTCAGCGGCCCGCGCCTGCAAGGGATGACGGATGCGTTACGAACACCGTCCGTGGCCGCACCCGAACTGCCCAGCGGCAACCTGGTGCTGCGCCCGCTCTGGCAATTGGTAGCGGATGATCAGCGGCTGCCGCAGCCACAGCAGCCCGGCAGGCTGGCCGTGGTGGGTGGCAGCGCCAGCGATCAGCGCGACGTGCTGGCTTGCGCTCCAGCGGCCCAGCTTTTGACTTTCGACAGCAGCGCCGACGTAGCGACCATGGCGCAACGGCTTCAGGAGTGCGGGCCGCTCGACCACATCCTCTGGCTGGCACCTGCGCCGGCATTGCCGACGGATTTCTCTGCGGAAGCCGCCGACGCGCTGATCGAGGCGCAACACCAATCCGCGCTGAGCTGTTTCCGCCTGATCAAAGCGCTGCTGCGGGCGGGCTATGGCGAGCGCAGCCTCGGATTCACGGCTGTCACGCGGCAGACGCAAGCGATCGCGGGCGACGAGCCGGTTTATCCGGCGCACGGCGGTATTCCGGGGCTGGTGGGCACGCTGGCCAAAGAGTATCCATGCTGGCAGGTGCGACCAGTGGACCTGGCGGTCGATACGCCACTGCCGCTAGCTGAGATTCTGGCGCTGCCGGCGGATCAGCGCGGGCATCTGTGGGTGCAGCGCCAGCGTTGGTACCGGCACCAGTTGCTGCCGGTGTTGGAGTCGTCGCAGCCGTCGTCAGGGTTCCGAATCGGCGGTGTGTATGTCGTGATCGGCGGTGCCGGCAGCATCGGCCAAGCCTTCAGCGAATACCTGATTCGCCGCTACCAGGCGCAGCTGATCTGGATCGGTCGGCGACCGCTGGACAGCACGATTCAGGCCAACATTGATCGACTCGCCGCGCTCGGCCCAGCCCCCGCCTACCTCAGCGCCGACGCCAGCGACGGCGCGGCGTTGCAGCGCGCGTATACTGAAATCACGCAGCCGCAAGTTCATGGCCTGATTCATTCGGCCATGGTCTTCTCCAGCGACAATCTGGCAGATCTCACGGAAAACGCATTCAGCGCCGCACTGACCGCCAAAGTGAACAGCAGCGTCCGCATGGCGCAGGTGTTCGGTCGCCAGCCGCTGGATTTTGTGCTATTTTTCTCGTCGCTCGTATCGTTTATCAAAAACCCTCAGCAGGCTCACTATGCCGCCGGCTGCGGCTTCACCGACGCCTTCGCGCGGCACTTGGCCCAGGCGTGGCGCTGCCCAGTGAAGGTGATGCATTGGGGCTATTGGGGCAACCGCGATATGCAACCAGCGCATATCGAACAGATCAACGCGCTTGGTCTGGAGCTGATCGATCCGCAGGCCGGCATGCAGGCACTGGAAAGCCTGCTGGCGGGCCCGTTCGATCAGCTGGCTGTTATGAAAACCAGCCGCCCAATCCCGGTGGAAGGGATGAGCACAACCGAAGCGCTGACGGTCTATCCCGCCGGGCCTAGACCCAATACCTTTCAAATAACGCCCTTTTCCCTCACCCCCCAACCCCCTCTCCCAGAGTGGAGAGGGGGAGCCGAACGCTCCCTGGTGCGGAACTCCCCTCTCCCGCGCACGGGCGGGTGCCCTCTGGGCGCGGACGGGGGTGAGGGCAATGACGGCGCATTACAGGCCATGCTTGCGCAGATCCTGTTAGCCCAGCTGCGAGCGAGCGGGCTGCTCGACCCGGCGACCGACAGCGAGCAGCAAACGGCGATCGGCCTGCTGCCACGCTATCGGCGCTGGCTGGAAGAGAGTCGGCGCATGCTGCTCGAGCTGGGCTATCTGGCGCAGCCCGACCGCCCTGAGCTGCCCGAGCTGTGGACGCAGTGGCAGACGCAGCGGCCTGCCTGGATTCGCGATCGCGATATCAGCGCCCAGGTGATCCTGGCGGAAGCGACGCTCCAGGCACTGCCGGAGATCCTGACTGGGCGGCGGATGGCCACCGAGGTGCTCTTTCCGAATGCGTCAATCGAGCGCGTGGCCGGTATCTACACAAACAACCGTGTGGCCGATTATTTCAACGCGGCCCTGGCCGATGCCCTGCTGGCCTATCTGCGGGAACGGTGCCAGATCGACGCGACCCCGATCAGGATACTGGAGATCGGCGCGGGCACCGGCGGCACGACCACGCTGGTGCTCCAGCGCCTCCAGCCGCACCAGGACCAGATTCGCGAGTATTGTTATACCGATCTTTCCAAGGCATTTCTGATGCATGCGCGCGCGTATGGCGATACGCCTTTTCTCAGCTATCGCATCTTTGACGTAAGCGCGCCGCCGGCCAGCCAGGGCATCGACGTGGGCGGATTCGACATCGTTATCGCCGCGAATGTGTTGCACGCCACCAAAAACATTCGGCAAACCCTCGCTAACACCAAAGCGCTGTTAAAAAGCCGGGGTTTGCTACTGCTCAACGAGATCAGCCGCGCCTCGCTGTTCAATCATATCACCTTCGGCCTGCTCGACGGCTGGTGGCTGTACGACGATCCAGAGCTGCGGATTCCCGGCTGCCCAGCGCTGGCAGCCGACACCTGGCGGCAGGTGCTGGCAGAAGCGGGCTTTGAGCGCATCCGGTTCCCGACCGCAGCGGCGCGCGAGCTGGGTCAGCAGATTATCGTGGCCGAGAGCGACGGCGTCATTCGGCAACCGCTCAAATGTGAAACGTGAAGCGCAGGCTGAGGTCACGTTTCACGCTTCACGTTTCAAGGATACTGAGTCAATGCTCGAAAACCACATCAAACAAATCATTGCCGAACAGCTCGCCAATGCCTTGCAGCTGGCAGCAGACAAGATCGACCCGGAAGCACCCTTTGCTGAATACGGGCTGGACTCGATCCTCGGCGTCACATTCATTCAGAAGCTCAATCAGCGCTTGCAGATCGATCTGAATGTCATCGCGATCTTCGATTTCCGATCGGTCGAGCAGCTGGCGGTGCATATTCTGGCGCACTATCGCGGGCAAATAGCGGCCGCAATCGAAGATCAATCGACCAATGCGGCAGCGCCAGCGCCAGAATCGGCGGCTGAACCCGCGTGGCTGATGCCGGCGTATAAACCCAGCCCGCGCAGAACCAGCCGGCATCGGCCCGAACCGCCGACGCCCGCCGCCAGCCCGTTCGGCGACAAAGCGATCGCGATCATCGGCATGAGCGGTCGTTTCGCCCACTCCGACAACGTCGAGCAGCTCTGGGAACATCTAGCTCAGGGCCGCGATCTGGTGGAGCCGGTCGCTCGCTGGCACCTCGGCCATTTCGCCGAAGCGGGTGCCTGCAACCAGGGCAGTTTTCTTGACGATATCGCCCGCTTCGACCCGCTCTTTTTCAATATTTCCGGGCTGGAAGCCACGTATATGGACCCGCAACAACGGATTTTTCTCGAGGAGGCATGGCACGCGCTCGAAGACGCCGGCTATGGCAAGAAAGAGCTGAACGGCCTGCAATGCGGCGTCTATGTTGGCTGCTCCGCCGGCGACTATGCCCAGCTATTCGACGCGCCGGTGCATCAGGCGATCTGGGGCAACGCTGCTTCGATCATCCCGGCGCGGATCGCGTACTATCTCAATCTGCACGGCCCGGCAGTCGCGGTCGATACCGCCTGTTCCAGCTCGCTGGTGGCTATTCACCTGGCCTGCCAGGGCTTATGGAACGGCGAAACCGATCTGGCGCTGGCCGGCGGCATCAATGTACAATCGACGCCGCAGCTGTATCTCGCGGCGGGGCGGGCGGGCATGCTCTCGGCCAGCGGGCGTTGTTACGCCTTCGATGAGCGGGCCGACGGGTTTGTGCCCGGCGAGGGCGTCGGCGTGGTCGTGCTCAAGCGGCTGGTGCAGGCGCTTGCCGATGGCGACAACATCCATGGGGTTATTCGCGGATCGGGGATCAATCAGGACGGCGCGACCAACGGCATCACCGCGCCCAGCGCGCGCGCCCAGGAGCGCTTGGAAGTGCAGGTCTATCAGCGCTTTGGCATCGATCCCAGCCAGATTCAGCTGGTGGAAGCGCATGGCACCGGCACACAGCTGGGCGATCCGATCGAATATCAGGCGCTCAGCAACGCCTTCCGAAGATACACAGACAAAACCGCGTTCTGCGCGCTCGGCTCGATCAAGACCAACCTCGGCCACACCACGGCTGCGGCGGGCGTAGCTGGGCTGATCAAGCTGTTGCTGGCATTGCAGCACCAGCAACTGCCGCCTTCGCTGCATTTTCGCAACGGCAACCCGAACATTCGCTTCGACGGCAGCCCGTTTTATGTCAACACACGCCTGCAACCATGGCAGATGGCAGCTGGTGAAAAACGCTGCGCCGCGCTCAGCGCCTTCGGTTTCAGCGGCACCAACGCGCATATGGTGATCGAAGAGCCGCCCGCGCAAACCCGCCGTCACCCGGACTACCCGGCCTATCTGCTGGTGCTGTCGGCGCAAACGCCGCAACAGCTGCGCCAGCAGGTGGAAAATCTGCTGGCCTTTTGCCAGCGCCAGCTGGCCATCGATATCGGCAATCTGAGCTATACGCTGTTGCAGGGTCGAATGCATTTTCAGCATCGGCTGGCCGTTGTAGCGCAAGACCGCGCCGCGCTGCTCGATCAGTGGCAGCGCTGGCTCGACGCAGGCACGGCAGGCGTTTGTAGCGCCGCTGTCGATCAGGCAGCGCACCAGGAAGATGCGCAGCTGATCGAGCACAATCAGCATATCGTAGATTATCAGCGCGCCAGCACTGAGGATGCGCTGCATCACCTCGCAGCGGTCGCCGAGCTATTCGTTCAGGGATGGCCGCTGGCCTATGACCGGCTCTTTGCTGGCGGTTTTAGCCGACTATCGTTGCCCACCTATCCTTTCGCCCGCGAGCGCTATTGGGCCACCGATACATCCGACGCGCCACAGCCGCACGCGCCCATCGCCCTCGGCCAGCCCGCGCCCGCCGACGAGCCCGCCATCTTCCCGCCGCTGACCTTTACCGAGGATTGGCAGGCAGCGCCGGCAACAGCATCCACCAGCATCGCGATCAACCAGCTGGTCTGCTTCGTCTCCGATCCAGCCCGCCAAGAGCGCATCCGCGCCGAGCTGGCCAGCCAGCAGCCGCAGGCCCAGGTCTGCTTTCTCGCGCCGGGCAACGAGTACCAGGAAACGTCGCCGCAGCACTACCAGGTCTTGCCGGCTGATCGCGCCAGCTACCAACGCGCGCTCCAGCACATCGGCGAGATTCACGGCGCAGTAGACGCCATCTGCTATCTGTGGCAGCTCGACGAGCCGCAGCTGGCGCAGGACTATGCCGGCCTGCTCGCGCTCATCCAGGCCATCGCCGACAGCGCCGCACCGCGCCGGCTCGTGCTCGTCGGCGCGTTCCACGACCCGCTCGAACGCTGCTATCTCGACTCGTGGATCGGCCTGGCGCGCTCGCTCGGTCGCGTGCTGCCCGCTACGCGCGTCAGCGTCCTCTTGTGGCCCGTCGAAACGACCCGCGCCGAGCTGACTCCGCTCTGGCGCGAGCTGGCGAGCGAGCCCGCCGACAGCGTGCTATACCACAACGGGCAGCGCTTTGTCTCTCGCATCCAGCCGAGCACGCTGGAACCGACCGCCAGCCGCTTCCAGCGTGGCGGCACCTATCTGATCAGCGGCGGCCTGGGCGGGCTGGGCTATCTGTTCGCCCAGTATCTGCGTGCGACCTATGCCGCGCGGCTGATCCTACTGGGTCGGTCCGAACCGCGCGGCGACGCGCTGGCTCGGCTCGAGGCGCTGGGATCGGACGTGCTCTACCTCCAAGCGGATGTCGCCGATCAGGCGCAGATGGCGTGCGCCTGGCAGCAGGCCAAAGCGCGCTTCGGGCGCATCCACGGCATCCTGCACGCCGCCGGGGTCGCCGGCAGCCAATCGTTGCACGACAAAACCCTCACCGAGTGGCAGGCGGTGCTCGCGCCCAAGATCGCGGGCACGCTGGTGCTCGAGGCGATCAGCGCCGCTGAGCCGTTGGACTTCATCTGCACGTTCGCGTCGGCCTCGGCGGTACTGGGCGACTTTGGAGCCTGCGATTATGCGCTGGCCAACCGCTTTGCAGTGGCGTATGCACGTTACGCCGCGCCGCTGGCGCAGGGTAGTACACGGCTGGCGATCAGCTGGCCGCTATGGCGCGCGGGCGGCATGGCCTTCGCCGACGCGGACAGCACTGCACTGTATCTGCGCAGCAGCGGCCAGCGGGCGTTAGAGAGCGCCGAAGGTATCGCGCTGTGCGAGCAGCTACTGGGCCAGCCCACGTCGCATCAACTGGTGCTCGCCGGCCAGCCCGAGCGCATTCTGCGCTTCCTGGGCATCACACCAGCTCCCGTCGTGCTGCCGGCGCGCGCCGCCGAACCGCCGTCGGCAGCGCGCGGGCTGGGCCTGGCCGAGGCGCTCGAACATGAGCTGAAGCAGCAGGTCAGCCAGCTGCTGAAAATTCCGGTAGAGCACCTGGATTCGGCCAGCAATCTGGCGGATTTCGGCTTTGACTCGCTGAGCCTGATCGCCTTTGCCCAGGCGCTCAGCGCCCGTTTTCAGCTGGAGCTGACGCCGACGCTCTTTTTCAGCCACGCCACGCTCGCCAAGCTGGTCGCGTACTTTGTCAGCGAACACGGCGCGCACTTGCAGACGATCTATGGCGATACGATGGCAACGCAAGCTACACCAACACCGACCACGCAGGTACCGCGCCCGGCACCCGCCGAGGCCGAGCATCAGCGCGCGCCCGTCGCCGAGTACGAACCAATCGCGATCATCGGCATGAGCGGGCGCTTTCCCATGGCCCGCAATATCGCCGAGTTCTGGGAACTGCTTGTGCAAGGCCGGAATGCTGTTCAGCCGCCAGACGCAGAGCGTGTCGGCTGGCAGGGCGGCGATTATCGCTGTGGGTTTGTGCCGGGCGTCGCCGAATTCGATCCGCTATTTTTCGAGATCTCGCCACGCGAGGCGGAAACCATGGACCCGCGCCAGCGGCTGCTGCTCCAGGAAGCCTGGAACGCGCTGGAGGATGCGGGCTACGGCGCTGACCAGATCAGCAGCGCCACAATCGGCATGTTCGTCGGCGCGGAAGCGGGCGATTATCAGCAACTTGCCGGTCAGGCGGGCAACATCACCGCCAACCATAACGCCATTCTGGCCGCACGGCTGCCCTATTTTCTCAATTTCACGGGGCCGGTCATGGCGATCAACACCGCCTGTTCCTCTGGCCTGGTCGCGGCGCATCAAGCCTGCCTGAGCCTGCGCAACCGCGAATGCGACACCGCCCTGGTCGCTGGCGTCAACCTGCTGCTCACGCCGCTGGCCTATCGCGGCATGGAGCAGGCGGGCATGCTCGCCCCCGACAGCATCTGCCGCCCGTTCGACGAACAGGCCAATGGCATGCTGCCGGGGGAAGCGGTCGTGGCGCTGGTGCTGAAACGGCTCGCGCAGGCCGAGGCCGACGGCGATCCGATCTATGCCGTGATACGCGGCAGCGGCATCAACTACGACGGCAAAACCAACGGCATCACCGCGCCCAGCGGCGTCGCCCAAACCGCGCTGCTCAGATCGGTCTATTCGCAATACGCGATCGAGCCAGTGCAGATCGCGTATGTCGTCGCGCACGGCACCGGCACCAAGCTGGGTGATCCGATCGAAGTCAACGCCCTGATAGACGTCTTCAAGCCGCACGCGACCACAGCGGGCTGTGCCCTGACCTCGACCAAGGGCAACTTTGGCCATACCCTGGCGGCATCGGGGCTGCTCAGCCTGGTGAGTCTGGTGCAGGCGCTGCGCCACGAGACCATTCCCGCGAGCCTGCATTGCGAAGCGGAAAATCCGTTTATCGCATGGCACCAAAGCCCGTTCTATGTCAACAAACACAATCGGCCCTGGCCGGAACCGGCGGGCGGGCAGCGCAGCGGTGCGGTCAGCGCCTTTGGCATCAGCGGCACCAATGCGCATATGGTTGTGCAAAGCTATCGCCCGGCGACGATCGAGCAGCGGCGGGCCCCCTATTATCTGCTCGCTCTATCCGCCAAAACCGCCGTCGCCTTGCAGCAAAAAGTGCATAATCTGATCGCTTTTCTGGAAAACGACCCGACACCGGCATGCCAGATCAGCTACACGCTGTTGACCGGCCGGCAGCATTTCGCTCACCGCTGTGCCTTCGTGGTGCCGGACGGGGACGACGCGGTTGGCGTCTTAAAACAGCTCACTTCACCGGCCAGGTTGTTCACAGTCGCCCAGCCGTTCAGCGGCAGCCCGGCATTGCAGCACTACTGTCGGGCGCTGTTGCAACAGAGTCACAGCCTGCACGGCGAACCGGAACGCTATCAGGAGCTGCTGCTGGCGCTGGCGGATCTGTACTGCCAGGGCTATCCATTGGCCTGGCAGGAGCTTTTCGCGGCAGAGCAGATTCGTCGCTGCCATCTGCCCGGCTATCCGTTTGCCCGCGAATCCTACTGGCCAGCGGCACCCACACACATTCCGCTGATCGCGCCGCAGTCGCCGGCTGCACCAGTATTGCACCCGTTGCTGCACCGCAACACCTCGACGCTGCTGGCGCAAAGCTTCAGCTCCACGTTCGATGGCGACGAGTTTTTTCTGGCGGACCATCGCGTCAGAGCGCAGCGAGTGCTGCCCGCCGTCGCCTGTCTTGAGCTGGCTCGTGCTGCGCTGGTCAACGCCGCCGCCTTTGCGGATGCAGCCGGGCCGATGACGCTGAAGGACGTGGTCTGGCTGCGACCGCTGGTGCTGAACGATGCAGCGGTCGAGGTCCAGATCAGCCTTGAGCCGCGCGAGAACGGCGAAATCGCCTTTGAGATCACTACAGATGCGGTGGTGTACAGCCAGGGGCTTGCCGAAGCGAACACCGATTCGGACCAGCCGGCAGCGCTGGATCTCGCGGCATTGCGCGCCGAATGCAGCCGTGAGCCGATCGGCGCGGACCAATGGTACGACCTTTTGCAAAAGCTGGGAATGGGCTACGGCAGCACGATGCGCGGCGTGGAAGCGATCTATCTGGGCGAGCAGCAGGTGCTCGCCAAGCTCGGCATACCCGTTGGCGCGCACCAGCCGGCGTTTGTGCTGCACCCCAGCATCCTGGACGGCGCGCTACAAGCCTCGCTCGGGCTGTGGTGGGAAACGGCGCAGCCGCCCGCGCAACTGGCGCTGCCGTTTGCCTTGGAAGCGTTGGAAATCCTGGCACCATGCAGCGCCTCCATGTGGGCTCTCATCCGCCCACATGGCCAGGCGCTCTCGCAGCAAAGCGTGCAAAAGCTGGATATCGATATCTGCGATGAACACGGCAAGCTGTGTGTGCGAATACGCGAGCTTACCACGCGTCTGCTCGAAAGCAGCGCCAACAGCGCAAAACCAGCGCTCGTACACGAGCAACACGCAGCTGCCACCGACGAGACGATCATGCTGCTGCAACCCGGCTGGCAACAACCGGACGATGCGCAATCCGCACTGTCCTATGAAAAACGGCTGGTCATGCTCTGCGATCTCGACGCGATCACGCCGGCACGCATCGAAGCCGGCATGTCGGCGCGCTGCCTGGCGTTTGCGAGCGCCGAAAAAGGGCTGGCCGGCAGATTTCAACAGCAGGCGGAACAGCTTTTCGCAACGCTACAGGAGTTGTTGAACGCCCAGCCCAGCGGCCCGATCCTCGTGCAGATCGTGATGCCCGCATCGTCGCAAGTGCAACCGGCGCTCGCCGGCATGCTCAAGAGCGCCAACCTGGAAAATCCGCAGCTGATCGGCCAGTTGATCATCCTCGAAAAGGCCGAGGACGACGCAAGCCTGATCGAAAAGCTGCAAACCTGTGCCAGCCAGCCGCAGCACCAGACCATCCGCTATCGGCAGGGCGCGCGCTGGGTCGCCACCTGGCAGGACCTGCCGGCAACCACGCCGAGCAGCCCGCCGTGGCAAGATCAGGGAGTCTATCTGATCAGCGGCGGACTGGGCGGGCTAGGGCTGATCTTTGCCACAGAGATCGCTCGCCAGGCCAAGGGCGCGGTGCTGATCCTCTGCGGGCGTACGCCATTGACGCCGGCCATGCGCGCCCGCCTGCAACCTGTGGAGATGCTGGGCGCGCTGGTGCAGTATCGTCAGTTGGACGTTACCGACAAAGCCGCAGTCGTGGAGCTGATCGAAAACGTGTTGGCGGAGCATGGCCAGCTGAACGGCATTCTGCACGCCGCCGGCATCCTGCGCGATACCTTTCTGGTGAAAAAGACCCGCGCGGACGTGCGTGCGGTGCTGGCACCGAAAGTGGCCGGGCTGGTGAATCTGGACGAGGCCAGCCGCGATGTCGTATTGGACTGCTTTATCTGTTTCGCCTCCGGCGCGGGCGCGCTTGGCAACCTCGGGCAGGCCGATTATGCCGCCGCCAACGCCTTTATGGACGCCTACGCCGGCTACCGCAACCGGCTGGTCGCGATCGCGCGCCGCCACGGTCGCACGCTCGCGCTCGATTGGCCGTTATGGCGCGACGGCGGCATGCAGTTGGACGCCGCCACCGCAGCGCAGATACGCGAGACCACCGGCATGCAGCCCATGGATACCAGCAGCGGCATCGCGGCGTTCTATCGCGCCTGGGCTAGCGAAGCAGAGCAGGTTCTGGTGCTGGCGGGCGAGCCGCTGGCCCTGCGACGGCTGCTTACACCTACAACGCCCGCGCCCAGCAGCGCGCTCGCCGCCGGCACTGCGCCGCTGCCGTCCGACACCGCCGTGGATCAGGCGGTGGACTATTTCAAAAACCTACTCTCCAGCGGGCTCAAACTACCGGCCCAGCAGATCGATGCCGACGCGCCAATGGAAAAATACGGCATCGACTCGCTGATGGTCATGCTGCTGACCGCCGAGCTGGAAAAGGTGTTTGGCCGACTGTCGAAGACGCTGTTCTTCGAATATCAGACCATCCGGGCGCTGACTGGCTACTTCCTCAAAGCCCATCGCGAGCGGCTCAACCAGCTGCTCCAGCTTCCAGACGAACCGCTGAAATCGCAGGCGCTTTCCGAGCCGACGCCCGCAAACCAGCTTCCCACGCCAAAGCAGCCACACGGCCAACGTTTGACAGCGGCCCGGCGTCACCCGCCCGCAACGGCATCCGCAGCACCAGATGAGATCGCGATCATCGGCGTGGCTGGGCGCTATCCGCAGGCGGAAAATCTGGAAGCGTTCTGGAAAAACCTCAGCGAAGGCCGCGACTGCATCAGCGAAATCCCGATCGAGCGCTGGGATCACCGGCTGTATTTCGACCCCGACAAGCGCAACCTCGGCCCAACCAACAGCAAATGGGGTGGGTTCATCGCCGACGTGGATCGGTTCGATGCGCGCTTTTTCAGTATTTCGCCGCGCGAAGCCGAGATTCTCGATCCACAGGAGCGGCTGTTTCTGGAATGCGCCTACGCCACGCTGGAGGACGCCGGCTATACCAAGCAGCGCCTGGTACAAGCCGCTGGCGCTGCCGGGCTGGGGGCCGAAGTTGGCGTGTTCGTCGGCGTGATGTACGAGGAATATCAGCTCTACGGCGCGCAGGAAACCCTGCGTGGCCGGCCGCTGGCGCTGTCGGGAAGCGCTGCCTCGATCGCCAACCGGGTCTCCGCTTTCTTCAATTTTAGCGGCCCCAGCCTGGCGCTCGACAGCATGTGCTCATCCTCGCTCACGGCGATCCATCTGGCCTGCCAGAGTTTGCAGCGCGGCGAATGTCGGCTGGCATTGGCCGGTGGCGTGAATGTTTCCGTGCATCCCAACAAATACCTGCTGCTCGGCCAGGGCAAATTCGCCGCCAGCAACGGCCGCTGTGAAAGCTTCGGCGCAGGCGGCGACGGCTACGTGCCTGGCGAAGGCGTCGGTGCCATTTTGCTCAAGCCCAAAGCGCGCGCCGAAGCAGATGGCGATCAGATCTACGGCATCATCAAGGGCAGCGCGATCAACCACGGCGGCAAAACCAACGGCTATACCGTGCCCAACCCCAACGCGCAAGCTGCCGTCATCGCGCGGGCCTTCGCAGCGGCTGGGGTTACGCCACGCGCCATCAGCTACCTGGAAGCGCACGGCACCGGCACATCGTTGGGCGATCCAATCGAGATCGCCGGCCTCAATCAGGTGTTCCAGGCTGCCACCGATCGGAAGCAGTTTTGCGCACTGGGCTCGGTCAAATCCAACATCGGCCATTGCGAAAGCGCAGCGGGCATCGCTGGCGTCACCAAGGTGTTGCTGCAATTAAAGCACCGCAAGCTCGTACCATCGCTGCATTCGCAAACGCTCAATCCCAACATCGATTTCGGCAACAGCCCGTTCGTGGTGCAGCAGACGCTGGCGGAGTGGCAGCGGCCCGTGCTCGAAACCGACGGCGCAACGCTATATCCGCTGATCGCCGGCGTCTCCTCGTTCGGTGCTGGTGGCGCGAACGCCCATGTCGTGATCGCCGAATATCAGCCGCGTCAGCCCGCGCCGCCGTTCCCGGTGAGCGCCGATCGGCCAGCGCTGATCCTGCTGTCGGCCAAAACGAGTGAAAGATTGCAGACCCAGGCCGGCCAGTTACGTGATGCCATTCGCGCAGCCCGTTTCAGCGAAGCCGAGCTGGCCGACATCGCCTACACGCTACAGCTGGGCCGCGAAGCCATGAACGAGCGGCTCGCGCTGATCGTCACGTCGCTCGCGGCGCTGGAAGCGAAGCTGGGTGCGTTTATCGCTGGTGAGCTGGGCATTGCAGAGCTGTACCAGGGGCAGACCAGCCGTAGCGCCGAGATGTTGGCGCTGTTCGCCGACAGCGAGCTGGCGGACACGATCAACGGCTGGGTCGCCAAAGGGAACTATGCGCGACTGGCCGAGCTGTGGGTCAATGGCGTCAGCATCGATTGGCAGCGCTTATACGGTTCAGCGAAACCGCGCCTGATCAGCCTGCCCACCTATCCCTTCGCCCGCGAGCGCTACTGGTTCACCCCCACATCCGGCCCAGTGTCGCTGCACGCGCCCATCACCCTCGGCCAGCCCGCGCCCGCCGACGAGCCCGCCGTCTTGCCGCCGCTGACCTTTACCGAGGACTGGCAGGCAGCGCCGGCAACGACATCCAGCAGCATCACCATCAACCAGCTGATCTGCTTCGTCTCCGACCCGGCGCGCCAACGCCTGATCCGCGCCGAGCTGGCGAGCCAGCAGCCGCAGGCCCAGGTCTGCTTTCTCGCGCAGGGCAGCGAGTACCAGGAAACATCGCCCCAGCACTACCAGGTCTTGCCGGCTGATCGCACCAGCTACCGGCGTGCGCTCCAGCGCATCGGCGAGACCCACGGCGCAGTAGACGCCATCTGCTATCTGTGGCAGCTCGACGAGCCGCAGTTGGCGCAAGACTACGCCGGCCTGCTCGCGCTCATCCAGGCCATCGCCGACACCAGCGCACCGCGCCGGCTCGTGCTCGTCGGCGCGTTCCACGACGCACTCGAACGCTGCTATCTCGACTCGTGGATCGGCCTGGCGCGCTCGCTCGACCGCGTGCTGCCCATCACCCGCGTCACCGTCCTCTTGTGGCCCGTCGAAACGACCCGCGCCGAGTCAATCAGTGACGAACTGACCCCGCTCTGGCGCGAGCTGGCGAGCGAGCCCGCCGACAGCGTGCTGTACCAGGACGGGCAGCGCCATGTCTATCGCATCCAGCCGAGCACGCTGGAACCGACCGCCAGCCGCTTCCAGCGCGGTGGCACCTATCTGATCAGCGGCGGCCTGGGCGGGCTGGGCTATCTGTTCGCCCAGTATCTGCGTACGACCTATGCCACGCGGCTGATCCTGGTGGGCCGTTCCGAGCCGCGCGGCGACGCGCTCGCTCGGCTCGAGGCGCTGGGATCGGACGTGCTCTACCTCCAAGCGGATGTCGCCGATCAGGCGCAGATGGCGCGCGCCTGGCAGCAGGCTAAGGCGCGCTTCGGGCGCATCAACGGCATCATTCACGCCGCCGGGGTCGCCAGCCACCAAGCATTGCGCGACAAAACCCTCACCGAGTGGCAGGCGGTGCTCGCGCCCAAGGTCCAGGGCACGCTGGTGCTCGAGGCGATCAGCGCCGCTGAGCCGCTGGACTTTATCTGCTATTTCGCGTCGTCGGCGGCGGTGCTTGGCAACTTTGGTGCCTGCGATTATGCGATCGCCAATCGCTTCGAGCTGGCGTATGCGCGCTACGCGGCACCGCTCGCGCACGGTGGCAAACGGCTGGCGATCAGCTGGCCGCTGTGGCGCGCGGGCGGCATGGCCTTCGTCGACTCGGACAGCGCCGTGCTGTATCTGCGCAGCAGCGGCCAGCGGGCGTTAGAGAGCGCCGAAGGCATC
>Ga0075423_10000238_pt1 | contig 40937 bp, 42 predicted proteins | sample SoiMethybrSBSTD2_FD_80114 | JGI IMG/M metagenome (GOLD analysis project Ga0075423, IMG submission 80114) | Bulk soil microbial communities from a Populus tree surrounding site in Tennessee, USA - Soil MetaG P. TD hybrid SBSTD2 | ecosystem: Environmental > Terrestrial > Soil > Tree plantation...
AGTCGAGGCCGGTCGTCCTGTTCGAGTACCTGAAGGGCCTCGTGACCGGCGACCGCTCCGAGGTGGGCGAGGTCGAGAAGGTCCAGCCGAGCTAGGTGTCCCCTGTCATCCCGAGGAGCGGAGCGACGAGGGACCCCTTTCGAGTCATGCGGAGGCTGAGAAAGGGATCCCTCGCGGCGCTCGGGATGACAGCAGCGGCGATACACTGCCGCCCCTTGGCCGCCGCGTCGCAAGTGGTTCGCTTCAGCCTCGCCATCTGGATCGGGGGCACCCTCCTCGTCGCGCTGGCGGCGCCGGTCGTCTTCGGACGGATCGCCTCGCGGGACCTCGCCGGCGGGGTCTTCGGTGAAATCCTGCGGCGTTTCGAGATCGTCAAGCAGTTCTTGTCGCTGGCCCTCGTCATCGGCGTCTTCGTGGAGCTGGAGAACGGCCTCCGTCTTCAGGGCCGTTCGGCCGCCGGAGCCATTGCGATCTTCATCGCGGTCGCGACCAACGTCTACCTCGCGATGGTCCTCCGGCCGAGGATGGACTACTTCCGGGCGAAAGTCGGCTCCTTCGACGCGGCCGCGCCGGACGATCCGTGGAGGAAGCGATTCGATCGTCTTCACCGGCGCGCGACGCGGATCCTGCTGCTCGGCGGCGTCGCGGCCGCCGCCGGACTGGCTTTCTGGAGTTAGCCCCGCACGCGGGCGACGACGTCGATCTCCACGGCCGCGCCTTTCGGGAGCTCGGCGACCGCTACCGTCGATCGCGCGGGACGGTGGTTTCCGAACCGTTTCGCGTAGACGGCGTTCATCGCCGCGAAATCCGACATGCGGATCAGGTAAACGGTCGTCTTCACGACGTCGTCCAACCGGCAGCCGGCGGCCGAGAGCACAGCTTCGAGGTTGTCGAACACGCGTTCCACGCCGGCCTCGAAGCCGCCCGAGACGAGCTCTCCGGTCGCCGGATCCAGGGGCACCTGTCCGGAGGCGAACAGGAACCCTCCGTCGGAGACCGCCTGAGAGTACGGTCCGATGGCTTTCGGGGCACCGTCGCTGGCGATGGTCTTCATGGCGTCTCCATCCGTGCGTGCGTCTTTCCGGGCTAGAATAGCCAGAACCGCGGAACAAAACGATGTCCGTCGAGCGAATCCAGCTTCTTCACGAAGACTACATTCGCCTGACCGAGAGGTTCAAGGCGCTCTGGACGTTCCATCAGTTCCTGCGAGGCGTCCAGAAGACGTTCTTTGCGACGGAACCGAGCTACGCGCTGGATTTCGGCAAGCTCTACGACGACGTGCGCGCGGTCGCCGGTGCGATCGACACGACGTCGCCCGAGAAGGTCGCTCCGCGGATCCGGGAGCTCTCCGAGAGGCTCGACACGTTCTCGCGCAAGCTCCGCGAGGCCGATCGCCACATCTCGCCGTCCTACGTTCGCCGCTTCTTCGAGAAGGTCCAGCCCCAGGACGAGAAGATCGCCTTCCACCTCCTGCGCTTCTACTTTTCCCAGCCCGAGGTGGACGAGGACGTCGTGGACAAGGTCGACTTTCTCGCGACGGTCGTGGCCTCGGGGGAGCGCAGGGGCGAGGACGAGCGCCCGCGACCTGACGTGCGCAAGTTTTTCGAGTCCGCGACCGCGACGTCGGTCTGGCCGCGCCTGGAGTCGACGGCCACTCCCACGATCGTCCGCGCGTTCGAGGAGCTCGCGGCCGACATGGCCCGGGCGCAGGAGTTCGAGGACCTGGTCACGGCGCGCCTCCTGAACAATGTGCGGACGCTCAAGCGCCGGGTGGCGAGCGGTCTCTCCAATCCCGAAGTCCTGACCGCGGTGGCCTCGTGCAACCTGCGGACGAGGTCGGTATTCCATCGCCTCTACGAGCGCGAGGAGCAGAGGCTCGAGGAAGCGACCGACCGGATCGCAGACCTGGAGAAGGAGCTGACGCGCGGAGGCCTCGAGGTTCCCACAGCGGAGGAGTTTCGCCGGTTCCACGATTCGCGGCAGCGGTACGAGCGACAGGCCAAGGAGTCGAACGTCAAGGCGTTGCAGGTTGTCGAGCTGAAGGAGGCGATCGGTCAGGTGCTCGGGCGTTTCGAGCTCGCCGGTCTCGCCGCCGAGGACATCGACGAGGCGCTCGAGCTCGTCGAGGAAGTCGAAGCCGACGCCACCGACGACGGATTCTGGAAGCCGTACCTCGACCGGGTGCTCGGCGCGGTCGAGCTGTACGACGACGGGGCGGGAGCTCTCCGCACCGACATCGCGGGCCTGGAGAATCTGCGTCTGGAAACCTGGGAGCTGAAGGCCGCGCGACGGACCGTGGCCGCCGGCGGGGAGCCGCCAACCGAGCGCGACCGGACGCTGCTGAAGGCGGTGGCGCTGAGACTGAAGGCCGAAGAGGAGACCGAGTCGCTCCGGGCGGGAGCCCCCGCCTCTCCGGCGCTCGACACGCTCCGCGCGGCCAAGGCGACGCTGGCCCGCGCGCACGCGCTCGACGCCGCCCTCTCGAGCGTGATCGACGAGGCCGAAGCGGTCAGCTCCTCCGAGGAGATTCGCGCCTGGTCGCGGACGCGCTTCCGGCTCCTGCGCGCGACATCGGATCTCTGGCTGATGCAGGACTCGCCCCGCAGCGACCGCCGCGAGAGTCGCGGGTAAACTCCCGGACCTTCTCGCCTCCGCCCATATACTCCCGGTTCGATGAACGAGCCCGGGAAGCCCGCGGCGCCGGAATCCGCCGAGGACGAGAGCGACCTGCTCCGTAACCGGCGCGAGAACCTGCGCCGCATCGAGGAGCTGGGCCTCGCGGAGACACCGCTCCGATTCCCGGTGACGGCCACCGTCAGCGAGATCGGGCACCGCCACCGCGAGGAGCCGGGAGACGCGCTCGAGGCTCGCCACCTCGCTGTGACCACCGCCGGCCGGGTGCTGGCGCTGCGCACCGCGGGCAAAGCCGGATTCCTCGATCTCTCCGACGGGCGGGGCCGTCTCCAGGTCTACATCCGTCGAGACGCCGTCGGCGAGAAAGCGTTCTCGCTCTACCAGGCGCTGGACCTCGGCGACTGGCTGGGGGTGGAAGGGGAGCTCTTCAAGACGCGCACGGGCGAGCTCTCGGTCAAGGCGCGGACGTTGACGTTCCTGGGCAAGAGCTTCCGCCCGCTGCCCGAGAAGTGGCATGGACTCAAGGACGTCGAGCGGCGTTATCGCCAGCGCTACCTGGATCTGGCCGTGAACCCGGACTCGCGCGACGTCTTCGAACGCCGCGCCGCGATCGTTCGGCACATTCGGGCGTTTCTGGACGCGCGGGGATTCCTCGAAGTCGAGACGCCGATGATGCAGCCGATCGCCGGCGGCGCAATCGCTCGTCCCTTCGTGACGCACCACAACACGCTGGACCTGGACCTCTATCTGCGGATCGCTCCGGAGCTGTACCTGAAGCGCCTGGTCGTCGGAGGCATGCCTCGGGTCTACGAGATCAACCGCAATTTCCGCAACGAGGGCATCTCGACGCAGCACAACCCCGAGTTCACGATGCTCGAGTTCTACCAGGCGTACGCCGAGGCCAGCGACCTGATGACGCTGACCGAGGAACTCCTGTCGGGCCTCGCGACGGAGGTGGCGGGAGGCCTGCGCACGCCGTGGGGAGAGCAGCAGATCGACTGGACACCTCCGTTCCGGCGGCTGACGATGCGCGAAGCCGTCCTGACGTTTACGAAGGAGGATCCGCGGGGGCCCCTGTCGCTCGAGGACCTGTCCGACGAGGCCCGCCTCCTTTCGGCGGCGACGCGCTACGGTGTCGAGAAGCCGGACCGTTTCCGCGGACAGAAGGGCAAGCTCCTCGCGGAGGTCTTCGAGGCCGTGGCCGAGCCGCACCTGGTCCAGCCCACGTTCATCGGCGAGTTTCCGACCGAGATCTCGCCGCTGTCGCGGCAGAAGCCGGGCGATCCGGAGTGGGTCGACCGGTTCGAGCTCTACGCCGGCGGAATCGAGATCGCCAACGCATTCTCGGAGCTCACCGATCCCGCCGAGCAGGCCGCGCGGTTCCGCAAGCAGGCCGAGGATCGCGCCCGCGGAAACCTCGAGGCCGCGCCCTACGACGAGGACTACGTCGAGGCTCTCGAGTACGGACTGCCCCCGACCGCGGGCGAGGGGCTCGGGATCGACCGCGTCACGATGCTCCTGACCGACCGGCACTCGATTCGCGACGTGATCCTGTTCCCGCTGCTGCGGCCGCGAGGCTAGATTGCGCTTCGAGACGTTCGTCGCGCTGCGCTACCTGACGACGTCGCGGCGGCGGGCCCACGTCGCGCTGATCGCGCTGATCTCGATCGTGGGGATCGCGGTGGGCGTGATGGCCCTCATCGTCTCGCTGGCTCTGCTGTCGGGCTTCCAGGACCGGATCCGCACCCAGATGATGGAGAAGAGCGCGCATCTGCGGATCTCGCCGGCGCGTGGTGACCGCCTGGCCGACCCGGGGAAGGTGGCGCGCGCGCTCACGGGGATTCCGGGCTTCGTCTCCGCCGGTCCCGCGATCGAGGGGCGCGGCTGGGCGACGGACCTCGAGGGGACGTCCGGTTTCTTCATCCGGTATCGCAACGGCGGAGCGAAACCGGCGGCCGAGGGCTCCGACGCGCGGATCACGAGCTCACTCGCCGCCCGGCTGCGCCTCAACAGCGGCGACATGTTCCGCGTGATCTCGTCGCGAACGCGCCTTTCGCCGATCGGGCCGATCCCGGTCGCCGTTCTCCTGCGTGTTTCCGAGGTCTTCGGCTCGAGCGGGCTCTCCCGTAGCGCCGACGTCGAGGTCTCGGACGACACGGCCCGCGTGCTGTCGGGGATCGCAGAAGGCGCCGGAGCCTGGGAAGCCCGGCTCGCGGATCCGCGCAAGGCCGACGCCGCCGCGCAGGCCGCCCGCGCGACCCTGGGCCCCGGATACGTCGTCGAGACCTGGCGCGAGCTCAACGCGCCGCTCGCGTTCGCGTTGCGCCTGGAGAAAGTCGTGATCTTCGCGACGATCGCTCTCATCATCGTGGTCGCGGCGCTGAACATCGTTTCCAACATCGCTCTGACCGTGATCGAGAAGAAGCGAGACCTCGGCGTCTTCACGTCGATGGGTGCGACGCCGACCTCTCTCCAGCGCGTCTACCTGACGCTGGGCGCGGTCATCGGCGTCGTGGGCACCTCGATCGGTGTGGTGCTCGGCGTCGGCCTGTCGCTGACGGCCGACCGCTTCCAGATCGTGCCGCTGCCCTCCGACGTCTACGTCATGACGCACGTCCCTTTTGCCGTTCATGGCGCGGAGGTCGCCGCGGTTGCCGTCTTCGCCCTGGCCACCGCGATGCTCGCCTCGGTCCTGCCCGCGCGTGCCGCCGCGCGGCTGGCCCCGGGCGAGGCGATACGGCTCTCGCGATGACGCTCGCGATCGAGGCCAGACATATCTCCAAGACGTACACGGGGGAGGGAGCCCCGGTCACCGTGTTTCGAGACCTGTCCTTCTCGCTCCCGAACGGGGACTTCGCGGCGGTGATGGGTCCCTCGGGATCCGGAAAGTCGACTTTGCTCCATCTGATCGGAGGCATCGACCGTCCCGATTCGGGGACGATTCATGTCTTCGAGAGGTCACTCCAGGCCCTGTCGCCTAGGGCCCGCGCGCGCTTCCGCAACGAGCAGATCGGCTTCGTTTTCCAGTTTCACCACCTGCTTCCGGAATTCACGGCCGAGGAGAACGTCGCGTTTCCGGACCGCATCGCCGGCGTGCCCGAGCGCGAGGCGCGCCGCCGCGCCGCGGAGCTGCTGGAGCGCGTGGGTCTCGCGGACCGCCGGGATCACGGAGCCCGCGCCCTGTCGGGAGGCGAGCAGCAGCGCGTGGCCATCGCGCGCGCGCTCGCCCGAAAGCCCGGCCTGCTGCTCGCCGACGAGCCCACCGGCAACCTCGACGCCGCGGCCGCCGCGTCCGTGTTTTCTCTGCTGCGCGAGCTTCACCGAGAGCGCGGTATGACGACGCTTCTCGTCACGCACAACCCGGATCTGGCGTCGCGCTGTGATAGACTTTTCACGATGTCCCGGGAAGGAATCTCGCCGTCACTTGGTTTGTCCGAGCGAGGATGAGCGCCGAGCTTCCGAGCTTCCCTGCCATGGCCGATCCCACCCATGTTTGAGAAATACAACGAGAAGGCCCGGCGCGCCCTTTTCTTCGCCCGCTACGAGGCGTCGAAGCTCGGCTCCAAGGTGATCGAGTCCGAGCACCTGCTGCTCGGAATCCTCCGCGAGGGCGAGGACATCATCAAGGAGATCTTCGCCCGCTTCAACGTCAAGCCCGAGGACGTGCGGCGCGAGATCGAGGGCGACCGGATCTTCGTCGAGAGGATCTCGTCGACCGCAGAGCTCCCGCTGTCGGAAGAGTCCAAGAAGATCCTGGCCTACGCCTCCCACGAGGCCGAGTCGATGATGCACCCCTACGTGGGGACCGAGCATCTCCTGATCGGTCTGCTCCGCGTGGACGGATGCGTGGCCGGCCGGCTCCTGACGGCGCGCGGCTTCAACCTCTACGGCGTGCGCGAGGAGACCATCTCGCTGATCAAGGAGCGGGAGGTCTCGAAACAGAAGAAAGAGCTTCCGTTCCTGGCCGAGTACAGCCGCGACCTCACGCAGCTGGCCGGCTCGGGCACCTTCGATCCGCTGATCGGACGCGAAAAGGAAGTCGAGCGGATCATCCAGATCCTCTCGCGCCGGACGAAGAACAACCCGATCCTCCTCGGCGAGCCCGGCGTCGGAAAGACGGCGATCGTCGAAGGCCTCGCGACGCGGATCGTCGAGGGCGCGGTCCCGATGTTCCTCTCGTCGAAGAAAATCCTGGCCCTGGACCTCTCGCTGATCGTGGCGGGCACGAAGTACCGCGGCCAGTTCGAGGAGCGCTTGAAGGGGATCATCCGCGAGCTCCGCGAGAACCCCGACCTGATCATCTTCATCGACGAGATCCACTCGCTGATCGGCGCGGGCTCGGCCGAAGGCTCCCTCGACGCCGCCAACATCCTCAAGCCCGCGCTCTCGCGCGGCGAAGTCTCGTGCATCGGCGCGACGACGCTGAAGGAGTACCGCAAGTACATCGAGAAGGACCGCAGCCTCCTCCGCCGGTTCCAGGCGATCCACGTGACCGCGCCGTCGGAGAACGAGACGTTCGAGATCCTCGAGGGTGTGAAGGACCGGTACGAGCAGTTCCACAAGGTCCGCTACTCGGCCGAGGCGATCAAGACGGCCGTGTACCAGTCCAACCGCTACATCACCGACCGCTTCTTCCCCGACAAAGCGATCGACATCCTCGACGAGGCCGGCGCCAAGGTGAAGTTGAAGCGGGTGGCCGACACGCAGAACCTGCGCAAGCTCGAGCTCGAGATTCGCCAGATCGTCAAGGAGATGAAGAAGGCGATCTCGGACAAGGATTTCGAGAAAGCCGTGTTCCTGCGGGAGCGCGAGATCGAGCTGAAAGAAGAGATCGAGCGCGCCAAGGCCCAGACCGCGGAGCGCAGCGAGGCGACCCAGGAGGTCACGCGCCGCGACATCGAAGAGATCATCTCGTCCTGGACGGGGATCCCCGTCGCGTCGCTCGAGATGGAGGAGGCCGAGAAGCTTCTCCACATGGAGGACGCGCTGCGCCGGCGGATCGTCGGCCAGGAAGCCGCGATCATCGGCGTGTCCAAGGCGATCCGGCGCTCGCGCCTGGGCGTCAACAACCCGAACCGCCCCATGGGGTCGTTCATCTTCCTCGGGCCCTCCGGGGTCGGCAAGACCGAGGTGGCGCGCCGTCTGGCCGAGTTCCTGTTCGAGAACCACCGGTCGCTCGTGCGGTTCGACATGTCCGAGTACATGGAGAAGCATGCGGTCTCCAAGCTCATCGGCTCGCCCCCGGGCTACGTCGGCCACGAAGAGGGCGGACAGCTGACGGAGAGGATCCGCCGGAATCCCTACAGCGTCATCCTCTTCGACGAGATCGAGAAGGCGCACCCCGACATCGCCAATCTGCTTCTCCAGATCCTGGAGGACGGCATCCTCACGGACGCCTACGGGAACCTGGTGGATTTCAAGAACACGCTCATCATCATGACCTCCAACATCGGGACCAAGCACCTCGTCAACCGCACGCGCGTGGGCTTCGGAGGATCGCGGGAGGCCCAGAGCACAAAGGAGATCGAGGACCTGGTGTTGAAGGAGCTGCGGCGGGACTTCTCGCCGGAGTTCATCAACCGCATCGACGACATCATCGTCTTCCACCCCCTGGGCCGTCCCGAGCTCGCCCGGATCTGCCGCCTGCTGATCGACGACGTCAACGCGACGATCGCGCCCAAGGGCGCCACGATCGACGTCGACGACGCCGCCATCGAGTGGCTCCTGGCGCAGAGCGGCGAGGACCCGAACATGGGCGCCCGGCCGCTGCGGCGGGCGATTCAGAAGCACGTCGAAGACCCGGTCTCCGAGCTTCTGATCGCCGCGCGGGAGGAGCGCGTGGAGGCGATCGACGTCCGAGTCGGGCCCGAAGGGCTGCGTGTCACGGCGCGCGAGAGCGAGCCGATCGCCCAGGGCCGGTAGCGGGTTACGCTCGGGTCCGCTCGTCGCCGTGTGGATCGCGGCGGCGGCGGTCGCTGCCAGCGTGGCGCGGGCCCAGGCGCCGCCGTCGCCGACTCCTCCTCCCGCGCTGCCCACGCCCCCGCCGGCCCTTCCGGTGGTGCCCCGGCAGATGCCTCCGTCCGAGACCGCCGCGCCGGCGCCGACGGGGGAGCGGATCATCGGCATCCGCGTGGTGGGCTACCAGACGGTGTCGCCGGACACCATCGCCCACTACCTGGGCATCAAGGTCGGCGAGCCCTACGACCCCGAGGTCATCAAGAAGAACTTCCCGGCTCTCTGGGAGGTCGGGCTTCTCGAGAACGCGCGGATCGAAGCCGAGCGCGGTCCCGACGGCGTGACGCTGGTCGTCACCATCGAAGAACGGCCGATCGTCAAGGAAGTCGAATTCGAGGGCAACAAGAAGCTCTCGACTTCCCAGATCAAGGACGCTCTCAAGGAGAGCAAGATCGAGATCCACGCCGGCGCGCCGCTGTCTCTGCGGGACATCGCGCGCGCACGCTCCGGAATCGCCGACTTCTATCTGGCCAACGGCTTCCGCAGCGCCACCGTCGAATACAAGGTCGAGGACATCTCCAAGACCGAGAAGAAGGTCGTCTTTCTCATCGATGAGGGCGAGAAGGTCAAAATCGAATCGATCCAGTTCACCGGCAACGCCCACGTGTCCGCGCAGGCGCTGCGCAACGCCATGACGAAAACGAAAGTGGCGGTCTTCTGGCGCTTCCTGTCCGATAACACGGTTTACAACCAGGCCAACTACGAGGCCGACGTCGAGAGCATCAAGAACCTGTACCAGTCCAAGGGCTACAAGGACGTCGTCATCAAGGACGCCATCCTGGACGTCTACGTCGTCAATCCCAACGCGGATCCCAAGAAGATCAAGCGGAGGGTCCGCATCACGATCCCGATCGTCGAGGGCGACAAGTTCTACACCAACGAAATCACGATCACCGCCGTCCAGCAGAACGGCCAGCCCACGGAAACCGGCCAGACGACGGTGTTCCCGCCCCAAGAGCTCAAGAAGCTCTTCTTCGAGCTCAAGCCCGGCACGATCCTCAACCGGGACCGCCTGGTGGAAGCCCTCGCCGGGATCGAGACGAAGTACAAGTCGCGCGGATACGTCTACGCATTTCCAGATCCCCAGTTCATCGAGGTCGGCGATCACCGCGTGGACGTCAACGTCAAGATCTTCGAGGGCGAGAAGTTCTACCTCGGGCGCCTCGAGGTCTCGGGCAACACCAACACGCGCGACAAGGTCATCCGCCGCGAGTTCGCGCTGGACGAGGGCGACGTCTTCGACATGGACGCCGTCAAGAAGAGCGTCACCAAGATCCAGCAGCTGGGTTACTTCAAGATGGCCGAGGAGCCCCAGTTCACGCCGCGCCCGGATGAGAAGAAGATCGACGTCCTGATCAAGGGCCAGGAGACCTCGCGCAACGAGATCCAGTTCGGCGCCGGGTACTCAGGCTTCGACGGCTTCTTCGGGCAGTTCTCCTTCCAGACGCGAAACTTCCTGGGTCGCGGCGAAATCATCGGTGCCTCGGCACAGCTGGGCAAGGTGTCGAACTTCTTCGACCTGTCGTACACGGTTCCCTGGTTCATGGACAAGAACCAGTCCGTGGGCGTTTCGCTCTTCCGCCGCAACGTGAATTACCTGTCCCAGGAGGAGAAGCGCCTGGGAGGCTCGCTCTTCTACGCCAAGGGGATCGGCCTCTTCGATTCGGCGTCGATCCTGTATTCGTACGAAGACATCACCGCCAACTTCCCGGTGCGCAGCGCCCCCACGCCTCCGGGTCAGCCGCCTCCGCCGACGAAGTTCACCGAGACCAAGGGCACGACGTCGTCCTTCACGCCGGGCTACCGGTACGACAGCCGGAACGATCCGTTCGACCCGACCCGGGGACTGCGGCTTTCGGCCTCCGTGCAGATCGCTCCGAGCCTGCTGGGCGGAACGAGCTCGTTCATCAAGACGATCGGGGGAGGAACCATCTACCTCCCGGTGCGCATCCCGCGGGGCGCGGTTCTCGCCTTGAACGCCGAGATCGGCTACGCCGGCGCGTTCAACAGCGTCGAGCTCCCGATCTTCGAGAGGTTCCAGCTCGGAGGCGAGCAGAGTCTGCGAGGGTTCCAGCAGGGCGCCATCGTCCCCGTCAACCCCAAGACCTACGAGGTCTTCACGGACCCGGTGGGGCGCGTGCTCGGCGGAAACAAGTTCTTCGTCTTCAACGTCGAATACCAGTTCATCTCGATCGGGCCCGCCAAGCTGCTGGCCTTCCTCGACGTCGGGAACAACTACTTCGACACGCAGGGGTTCGACCTGTCCTGGGTGCGTTCGTCCGCGGGCGCGGAGCTGCGCATCTTCCTGCCGATCTTCCAGGCTCCGCTCAGGTTCATCTACGCCTTCAACCTCCATCCGATCCAGCCCATCGACCAGTACGGGTTCCCGATCAGCTATCTGACCGAAAAACCGTCCGGATTCACTTTTTCGATCGGCCGGACGTTTTAAAGCGCGCGGCCCGCGCGCAAGGGGGAGGGGAAGTCGCAAGGGTTCCCTCTCCCAGGATTCGACGGTGATACGGCAGACCGTACGACTGGAGCCCCGGGCGCCTCGACGGCCCGGAAATGAGAGGGGAAGTCTCGTAGGGACCCTCTCCCTAGACAAGAACGGTGCTTTGGAAGGCAGCGGGAGTCGGAATTGTGGCTCCAAGCAGGCTGTTACCGGAGACCGCGGTTTTTGCTACACTTCCGCGCTTTCGAAAAGACGGAAGAAGGGAAGAAGGGAAGAAGGAGTGGGAATGAAACGCATTGCTCTCTTCGCGGCTGCGGCCCTTGGGGCTGCTACCGCCCAGGCCCAGGGAACGACGGCCCCGCCTCCCGCTACGGCGGCCCCGGCTCCGGGCGTGCAGAAGATCGGCGTCATCAACGTCGAGCGTCTCGTGCAGGAGTCGGCGCTGGGCAAGGAGGCGTTCAACCGGGTCAAGCGGCTGAACGATCAGAAAAAGGAAGAGGCCGACAAGCTCTCCAAGGAGCTCCGCGACATGGAGCAGAAGCTGGCCGACCAGGGATCGTCGCTTGCCGATGACAAGCGCGAGTCCCTCCAGAAGACGTACCAGGAGAAGGCGATCGCTTTCAAGCGCTTCCAGGACGATGCCAACCGCGACCTCGAGACCGCTCAGAAGAAGGAACTCGCGGACCTGGAGAAGCGCGTCTTCCCGGTGATCAACCAGGTCGGCAAGGAGAAGGGCTTCACGATCATCCTCAACAAGTTCCAGTCCGGACTGGTCTACGCCGACGACTCGGTCGACATTACCGACGAAGTCCTGAAGGTGTTCAACACGACCGTGGCGGTTCCGAAGCCGGCCGCCGCAGCAGCGCCCGGCGGTTCGACGCCCGGTTCCGCGGCCTCCAAGGCCCCCGCTCCCGCTCCCACCAAGAAGCCGTAGCGTTCGCGGAAGCCGGGAGTCGACGATCGCCGTGGCCCGCGCGAAGCGTTCCACCCGCGCTCCGAGCCGGCTGCGGCGCGGGGCCCGTTCGGAACGCGGCGGCTTCACGCTCGCGGAGGTCTCGCACCTCGTCGGCGGCCGCGTCGCGGGCAATCCGGCAACACGCCTGACAGGGGTTGCCCCGCTCAATTCGGCAGGTCCGGGCGACCTTTCGTGGGTCGTGGACGATCGGAAGGCCGCCGAGGCCGCGAAGAGCCGCGCCGGAGCCCTCCTGGTCGAACGAGAAGCACTGGCCTCGGGACGCCCGTGCGTTGTCGTCGCGGCGCCGCAGGTCGCCCTGGTCCGGCTGCTGGAGGCTCGCTTTCCGGCAGCGCGGCCGAAGGCGGGTGTCGCCCGCGGAGCGGTCGTTGACCGTTCGGCGCGGCTCGCCGCCGGCGTCTCCGTCGCCCCCGGCGCCACGGTTGCCGCGGGCGCGCGCGTGGGCGCGCGGACCGTCCTCTCGGCGGGCGCGTACGTCGGCGAAGGCGCACAGATCGGCGAGGACTGTTTCCTCCATCCCAATGCGGCGGTCCTGGCCGGCTGTCGGGTCGGAGCGCGCTGCGTCCTCCACGCGGGCGCGGTTGTCGGGGCCGACGGGTTCGGGTACGTCTGGGACGGGCAGGCGCACCGGAAGATCCCCCAGCTCGGCATCGTCCGCGTCGAGGACGACGTCGAGATCGGCGCCAACTCCACCGTGGACCGGGCCACCCTCGGGGAAACCGTCATCGGCCGGGGGACGAAGATCGACAATCTCGTTCAGGTGGGGCATAACGTCGTCGTGGGCGAGCACGCCATCCTCTGCGGACAGGTCGGGATCGGCGGCTCCTCGACCCTGGGACGGGGCGTCACGCTCGCCGGGCAGGTCGGAATCTCGGACCACGTGACCATCGGCGACGGCGCGATCCTCACCGGACAGGCCGGCATCGCGCGCCAGGCCAAGGTCCCGGCGGGGGCGGTTCTGTCCGGAATGCCGGCGCTTCCGCATCGCGAGTTCCTCAAGCGCGCGGCACTGCTGGGCCGGCTCGAGGCGGCGCTGGAAAGACTGACGGCCCTCGAGAAGAAGCTCTCGGGACGGCGTTAGGAGGCGGCGTGGAACTGGGAATCAACGAGATCCTGAAGACTCTCCCGCACCGTTATCCGTTCCTGCTCGTCGATCGGATCCTGGAGATCGTGCCGGGCAAGCGGGCGGTGGGCATCAAGAACGTCACGTTCAACGAGGAGTTCTTCCAGGGACACTTCCCGGGAAACCCCGTGATGCCGGGCGTGCTCGTCCTCGAGTCGATGGCCCAGGTCGCCGGCGTGATGCTTCTCGGCGTCGTTCCGGACAAGGAGAAGAAGCTCCTGTACCTCTCGGGCGTGGACCGATGCAAGTTCCGGCGTCCCGTCGTCCCGGGGGACCAGCTGCGCATCGAGGCCGAAGTCATGTCGCTGAAGGCCAAGGTCTGCAAGTGCCGCGTGACGGCGACGGTGGAAGGTAACCTCTGCACCGAGGCCGAGCTCCTTTCGGTGCTGGTGGATCGCCCGTGAGCGTCGAGATCCATTCCAGCGCGGTCGTCTCGCATTCGGCGTCGCTCGGCGACGATGTCTCGATCGGACCCTACGCCGTGATCGGCGACGACGTGGTGCTCGGCGCCCGCACGCGCGTGGGCGCCCACGTCTCGATCCAGGGGCCCGCGATCTTCGGCGAGGAGAACCGGATCTTCACGCACGCGGCGCTGGGCTGCGATCCCCAGGACCTGAAGTACCGGGGCGAGCGGACGCGGCTCGTCGTCGGCGCGCGCAACACGTTCCGCGAGTTCATGACGGTCCACCGCGGGACGCCGGGCGGCCACGGCGAGACCGTGATCGGCGACGACAACTACTTCATGAACTTCTCCCACGTGGCGCACGACAACCGAATCGGCTCGAGGGTCGTGCTCGCCAACGGCGCCGTGCTCGCCGGCCACGTCGAAGTCGGCGACTACGCGATTCTCTCGGCATACTCCGGCGCCCACCAGTTCATTCGCATCGGCCGCTACGCCTTCGTCGGCGCGTACTCGCCGCTCCGGCGCGACGTGCTGCCGTATTGCCGGACGGACGGCGCCGAGGGTGAGGTCAAGACGTACGGCTTGAATACCGTGGGTCTCAAGCGCCACGGGTTTTCCGACGAGCGCATCGAGGCGCTGCAGAAGGCTTACCGGCTCCTGGTCAAGTCCAAGCTGAACACCAGCCAGGCCCTCGCGCGGATCGCCGAGGAGCTCCCGGGGCAGCCCGACGTGGAGGAGCTCGTCGTGTTCATCCAGGGGAGTGAGCGGGGCTTCATCAAGTGAGGGGCGCCCGGGCGTGACGGCGGCCGATCCGGTTCGTCTCGCCGTGGTGGGCGTGGGCCACCTCGGGCGTCACCACGCCCGCCTCGCCTCGGAGCTTCCCGGAGTGTCGCTCGTCGGTATCCACGACCACCACGAGGGGCGCGCCGAAGAGGTCGCGCGGGAGCGGGGGCTGACGGTCCTCTCCGGGCCCGAGGAGGTCGCGCGCCGGGCCCAGGCGGTCGTCATCGCGACGCCGACGAGCTCCCACGGCGCGCTGTCGCGCTTCTTCCTGGAGCGCGGCCTCGACGTTTTGGTCGAGAAGCCGATCACCGAGGAAGTCTCCGCGGCCACGGCTCTGGTGGATCTGGCGCGCGAGCGCCGTCGGGTGCTGGGGGTGGGACACGTCGAGCGCTACAACCCGGCGGTGGCGGCGGTTCTGGCCCGCGTGCCCGAGCCGGTTTTCATCGAGGGACACCGGCTGGGTCTGTTTGCTCCGCGCAGCCTGGACGTGGACGTCGTCCTGGACCTGATGATCCATGACCTGCAAATCGTGACCGATCTCGTACGCCGGCCGGTGCGGGAGATCCGCGCGGCGGGGATGCCGGTGGTCACCTCCAAGATCGACATCGCCAACGCGCGAATCGAGTTCGAGGGAGGGTGCGTCGCGAACCTGACGGCCTCGCGGGTGTCCTCCGAGCGCATGCGCAAGCTCCGCGTCTTCGGCCGGTCGCTCTACTGCTCGGTCGACATGCACGAGCGCTCGGTCCAGGCCTTCGCCCTGGGTGACGGAAGCGGGCCGTCCCGTATCGTCCCGGTGGCGGTGCCCGTCGAGCCGGGGGATCCCCTGGCGCGGGAGCTCTCGGACTTCGTGGCCGCCGTCCGCGAACGGCGCGCTCCTCTGGTCTCCGGCGAGGTGGGGCGGGACGCGCTGATCCTGGCCGAGCGCGTGCGCGAGGCCATCGCCGAGCACCGGGGGCGGTCCGGAGGGGAGAGATCGTGAACCGCGCCCGCGTCGGGCTGGTCGGAGGAAGCGGCGTCTACGATCTCTCCTCGATCGAGAATCTTTCCGAGGAGCGGGTCAACACTCCGTTTGGCAAACCGAGCGACGCGTATTTCTGCGGCACGTTGAACGGCGTCCCCGTCGCGTTTCTGTCCCGGCACGGCCGCGGTCACCGCGTCGGCCCGTCCGAGATCAACTACCGCGCGAACGTCTGCGGCTTCAAGATGCTGGGCTGCGACGCTATCCTCTCCGCCTCGGCCTGCGGCAGCCTGAAGGAAGAGCTTCCTCCACGCATGGCCGTGATTCCGGACCAGTTCATCGACCGCACCCGGCATCGCGTCGACACCTTCTTCGGTGATGGCATCGTGGGACACGCGGGCCTCGCGGATCCCGTGTGCCCGTCGCTCTCGCAGACGCTCGAGCAGGCCGCCCGCGCCGGTGGCCTCGACGTCCGTAGCGGAGGCACCTACGTGTGCATGGAGGGACCTCAGTTCTCGACGCGCGCGGAATCGAACCTCTACCGGTCCTGGGGCGCCGACATCATCGGAATGACCAACCTGACCGAGGCGCGGCTGTGCCGCGAGGCCGAGATCTGCTACGCGAGCCTCGCCCTGGTCACCGACTACGACTGCTGGCGGGAGGAGACCGAAGACGTTTCGGTCGAGGTCATCCTGTCGATTCTGCGGGAGAACGCGGACGCGGCGCGCCGTTCCCTCGCCGGGGCGGTGACGCGCGTGAATCCCGGCCGGGCCTGTTCCTGCCGCGACGCCATGCGCTTCGGCGTCATCACCGACCGCGCCGCGATTTCCCCGGTGGCGAAGGAACGGCTCCGGCCAGTCATCGGGAGGTACCTCTGAAGAACCACGGACGCATCGTCGTCACCGGCTCGGTGGCGTTCGACTACCTGATGACGTTCCCCGGCAAGTTCACCGAGCACCTGATCCCGGACCGCATGTCGCGGCTGTCGGTGTCGTTCCTCGTGGACGAGATGCGGCGAGTTCCCGGAGGCTGCGGCCCCAACATCGCGTACGGGCTCGCGCTCCTGGGGGAGCGGCCGATCTTGTTGGCGACCGCCGGGCAGGATGCCGCGGAGTACCGAGACCGGCTGGCCGCGGAGGGCGTCGACGTCTCGTGGCTGCGGCTGGAGCCCGACCTCTTCACGGCCTCGTTCTTCGTCTCCACGGACCAAGACCAGAACCAGCTCGCCTCGTTCTACACGGGAGCGATGGCACGCGCCCGCAACCTTCCTCTCTCGACGCTGGATCCGTCCTCGGTCGCGTTCGTCGTCATCTCTCCCAACGACCCTCCCGCCATGGCGGCCCATGCCGAAGACTGCCGGCGCCTCGGAATTCCATTCCTCTACGATCCAAGCCAGCAGGTCACGCGGCTCTCGGGCGAGGAGATGGCGGAGGGCTTCCGCGGCGCCGCGATCCTGATCGTCAACGACTACGAGTCCGGCATCCTGACGCACAAGACCGGACTCTCGATCGACGAGCTCCAGACGCGCGTGCCGACTCTCATCGTCACGCACGGCGCCGACGGCTCCACGATCCACGCCCGCGACGGGTCCGGGGTCATCGCTCACCAGATCCCGCCGGCGAAAGTCGAAAAGGAAGCCGTCGACCCGACGGGAGTCGGCGATATGTACCGCGCCGGACTCCTGCGCGGCCTGCGGATCGGAGCGCCCTGGCCCGTAGCGGGACGCATCGGCAGTGTCGCCGCCGTGTTCGGGATCGAGGCCCTGGGGCCGCAGCCTCCGCGCTACACGCCCTCGGAGTTCGTGGAGCGCTACCGCCGCAACTTCGGCGACGCTCCGGAGCTCGGGCGCCTCTTCGCCTAGGTGCGACTGGAGCCCGGCCGTCGCCGGGTTACAATGGCGTCTCTTCAACGAGGAACGATCCTTGAGCATGCGCGCTTCGCGCCGCGCGACGGCGGCTTTCTCGCCGAGGCACTTCGAAGGAAGCCTCGACGCCCGCGGCCTGCGCTTCGGGATCGTTTGCGCGCGCTGGAATCCGACCATCACCGACGCGATGCTGGCGTCGGCCCTGGACACGCTGCGGCGCCGCGGCGCGAAGGTCGCCGACGTCGCGGTGGCGAGGGTTCCCGGAGCGTTCGAGGTTCCCTCCGGCGCTCGCGCGATGCTCGACACCCGCAAACCCGACGCCTTGATCGCCCTGGCTGCGATCATCCGGGGAGAGACCACGCACCACGAGATCCTGGGCAACACCGTGGCCTGGGCCCTCGGGGCCCTCTCCGTCCAGACCGGGGTCCCTCTCGGCTTCGGGGTCCTGACCTGCGAAACGATGGAGCAGGCGCGCGAACGGACCGACAAGGGCGTCGAAGCGGCCGAGGCGGCCATCGAGATGGCGAACCTGCGCCGGCATCTGAAGGGCGCCAAGTAGCATGGGCCAGCGGCGCAAGGCGCGCGAGCTCGCGCTCCAGATGCTCTACGAGCACGACGTGGCCGGGACCGAGCCCCAGGAGATGTTCCGCCGCTCCAACGAGCTGCAGCAGGCTCCCGAGGGAATCCAGAGCTTCGCGCGCCGGCTCGTGTCGGGGACCCTCCTCCACCGCGAGGACCTCGACGCGATCATCTCGCGCCAGGCCGACCACTGGCGGCTGGCCCGGATGCCGGTGGTGGACCGCAACATCCTCCGGCTGGCGCTCTTCGAGCTTCTGCACGAGCCGGAGACGCCGCGCCCCGTGGTCATCGACGAGGCCCTCGAGATCGCCAAGCGCTTCTCGACGCCGAAGTCTTCCCAGTTCATCAACGGCATCCTCGACGGCGTCCTGAAGTCGACGCGGGGCGCCTCGCGCGAATCGTGAGACTCCGAGTCTTGCTTCTCGCGGCCGCGTGCGCGGTCGTCGCGGTGTCCTCGCGCGCCGACGAGTTGGCGATCTACCGGGCGGCGGGCGCCGACGCGGGGCTCTTCGACCAGTACGACAACGACGGATACTCGCTGGCGGTCACGCCGCGGCAAGGAGGGGAGCTGGAGCTCTCGGTCCGGGTGTCGGCGATGCCGCTGTCCAGCCGCGCGCCCTTCCCGACGGGCGCGGCGCTCGATGCCTCGCTCACTCGGTCGGCGGAACGGGACGCGTTCGCAAAGACCCTGGCGGGAGACGCCGCGACGCAGGCCCAGGCCGTCGAGCGGGTCCTCTCCGGTGTCGCCTCGTACGTCCGATACGACACGGACCGCTCGCGCCGCCAGGACCCCGCCTCGGTCTTCGCCTCGCGCCGGGGTCATTGCGTCGGCATCTCGGAGTTGGCCGTGGACCTGCTGCGCCGCGTCGGGATCACCGCCCGCACCGTGCAGGGCGTTCTTCGCACGAAGCCCGACAGCGACGGCTACGAAGAGCGCATCGGCGGCGTCTTTCACCGGTGGATCGAGGTCTACTACCCCGACACGGGATTTGTGTTCTCGGATCCGTCCTCGTCGATCAACAGTGTCGACGCCCGATACGTGCCGTTCAAGAGCCGCGCGTTCGAGCGTCCGCGCCAGCTGCGGCTGACACAGGTCGAGGCCTCCGGGCGCCTCGACTACCCGGTGCGCCGCCTTCCCGACGCCACGCTCCGAGTTCGGCCGACCGGGAAGTAGTTCCCGGTTTCGTGTTCCGGGTTCCGGGACGACCGTCGGGTATATTTGCCCGCCCATGACCGAGAAGTACGCCCCCGGCCAGATCGAGGGGAAGTGGCAGAAACGGTGGGCCGACGCGCGCGTGGCCTGCGTGGACACCCGTGTGCCGGGCGATGAGTTCTACATGCTCAACATGTACCCGTATCCCTCGGGCAGCCGCCTGCATGTAGGCCACGGGCGCAACTACATCCTCGGAGACGCGCTCTACCGGCGCGAGCGCATGGCCGGTCGGAAGGCCTTGAACCCGATGGGCTGGGACGCCTTCGGGCTGCCGGCCGAGAACGCGGCGATCAAGAGCGGCGTCCACCCGCGGACCTACACGCTCGAGAACATCGCCCGGATGAAGGAGCAGCTCTACGGGCTGGGCTGTCTCTACGATTGGTCCAAGGAGCTCGCTTCCTGCGATCCCGAGTACTACCGGTGGAACCAGTGGCTCTTCCTGCGCATGTGGGAGAAGGGGCTCGCTTATCGGAAGACCGCGCCCGTGAACTGGTGCCCGGGCTGCCGGACGGTCCTCGCCAACGAGCAGGTCATCGACGGACGCTGCGAGCGCTCAGACGATCCGGTCGAGATCCGCGACCTGACCCAGTGGTTCTTCCGCGTCACCTCCTACGCGGATCGTCTGCTCGACGGGCTCGACCGTCTGCCGCACTGGTCCGATCGCGTCAAGACGATGCAGCGCAACTGGATCGGGCGGTCGGAAGGCGCCGAGATCCATTTTCGAGTGGACGGCCTGGCCGAACCCGTCACGGTCTTCACGACGCGCCCGGACACGCTCTACGGCGCGACCTTCCTGGCCCTCGCCCCCGAGCATCCGGTGGTGGCCGTCCTGGCGGAGCGCTCGCCGCGGCGGAGCGAGATCGAGCAGTTCGTCGAGCGCGTGCGCCGGGAGTCGCGCCTCGAAAGGGAGGCCGAGACCGGCGAGAAAGAAGGGCTGGACACGGGCGCTCTCGCGCTCAATCCGGCGACCGGGCAGCCGATCCCGGTGTGGCTGGCCAACTTCGTTCTTCCCGAGTACGGCACGGGCGCGATCATGGGAGTTCCCGGCCACGACCAGCGCGACTTCGAGTTCGCGCGGAAGTATGGACTAGCGGTCCGGCTCGTCTACCAGACGGAAGGGGCGGAGATCGATCCCGACGCGATGACGGAAGCCCTGCCGCACGGCGGCAAGCTCGTCCATTCGGGCACGTGGAACGGAACGCCCAACGGGCCCGAGGCGATCCGAGTCGCGGTGCGGTGGCTCGAGGAACAGGGCTTCGGCCACGGCAAGGTCGGATACCGGCTGCGCGACTGGCTGATCTCGCGCCAGCGGTACTGGGGAACTCCCATTCCCGCGATCCACTGTCCCAGCGACGGCGTCGTTCCGGTACCGGACAAGGATCTGCCGGTCCGGCTGCCGGAAGACGTGGACTTTCTGGGCGCCGAAGGCAATCCGCTGGAGAAGTCGGAGGCTTTCCTGCGCGTCACGTGTCCCAAGTGCGGAGGGCCCGCCCGCCGCGAAACCGACACGATGGACACGTTCGTGGACTCGTCCTGGTACTACTTCCGCTTTCTCGATCCCCGCGACGAGACCGAGATGGTCGACACCCCGCTCGTGGATCGCTGGCTTCCGGTGGATCAGTACATCGGCGGGATCGAGCACGCGATCCTGCACCTTCTCTACGCGCGTTTCATCTGCCGCGTCCTGAAGGACATGGGGCTCGTGCACCTGGAGGAGCCATTCGAGCGGCTCTTCAACCAGGGAATGATCACCAGCCTGAACCCGTCGACCGGCAAGATCGAGAAGATGTCCAAGTCGCGGGGCAACACGGTCTCTCCCGACGAGCTGATCGCGCGCTACGGCGCCGACACGGTGCGCCTGTACACGCTCTTCATCGGACCTCCGGAGAAGGAGTCCGAGTGGTCGGAGGACGGCGTGGCCGGGGCGTTTCGGTTCCTGAACCGCGTCCATGACCTCTGCGAGCGGGTTCTCGCGCTTCCCCCCGGAGGCGATCCGGGACCGCGGGACACGCCCCTGGCGCGTCTGACCCACGCAACGATCGAGCGCGCCACGCGCGACGCCGCGGCGTTCCACTTTCACACGGCGATCGCCGCGCTGATGGAATTCCAGCGGGGAATCTCCGACGCGCTGGAGGCCGGGGAGGAAACGCCGGCCGCCCTCCGCGCCGCCGTGCGTACGCTCCTGCAGCTGCTCCACCCGGTGGCGCCGCACCTGACCGAGGAGATGTGGGAGCGTTTCGGGGAGAAGGGATTCTTGGTCGAGTCGCGCTGGCCGGCGTTCGACCCCGCGCTGGCGACCTCGCTCGAGGTGACCCTCGTCGTCCAGGTCAACGGCAAGGTGCGGGGCAGGCTCTCCGTCGCCCGCGGGGCCACGGAATCCGAGGCCATGGAGCGCGCGCGCCAGGACGAGAAGATCCGGTCCTGGACCGAAGGCAAGCAGATCACGCGCACGGTGTTCGTCCCGGACCGGCTCCTGAACCTGGTCGTGCGGTGAGGCGAGCCGCCGCCCTCGCGCTTCTGGCGGTCCTCCTCGCGGCGTGCGGGTGCGGCTACGCCCTGGTCGGGCAGAGCTCGTCGCTTCCCGAGAACATCAAGGTCATCCAGTTCACGACGCTGGAGAACATGACCCAGCGCGTGGGTCTCGAGCAGCGGCTCTCCGCGGAGGTCGCGCGGGAGCTCGCCTCGCGGGGACGGTTCAAGGTGCAGGCCACGGCGGACGGCGCCGACGCGGTGCTCGCCGGCGCGGTCACGTTTTTCAACCTGTATCCGGTGGCGTTCGACAACCAGGGCCGGGCCACCGACTACCAGGTGCAGGTGACGGCCAGGGTGTCGCTGAAGAAGCTCCCGCCGGGCGAGAACGACACGATCTGGGACAACCCCTCGTTCACCTTCCGCGACAACTACCAGTTCTCCGTCAGCTCCGCCACCTATGTCGATCGGGAGAACGACGCGATCGACCGCGTCGCGGGGCGCTTCGCCCAGAGCCTCGTCACGAGCATGTTGGAAGGGTTCTGACGAGAGACTCCCTCTCCCCCTCGGGGGAGAGGGCCGGGGTGAAGGGGGCTACTTCGCGGCCGCGGCTTTCGCCAGCCGGCTCTTGTAGCGCGCGGCGGCGTTGCGGTGGATGACGCCCTTGGCCAGGGCCCGGTCGATCTCGGCGTGGGTCCGCGGCAGGGCCTCGGACCTCTTCTTCGAATCGGTCTGGCGATACTTCTTGACGGCGCTGCGCAGCCGCGAGACGCGGGCCTTGTTACGGGCGCGCTTGCGGGCGGTGATGCGGATGCGCTTCTCGGCGGACTTGATGTTGGCCATGGCTGCGGTCTTTTCTCCTAAACGGCTGTTTTCGGTTTCGTGAGGCGGGAAGACTACCCCAAACCCGCCGGGGACGCCTACCGGGTTACTTGACGTCGACCCCGAGCGTCTTCAAGCGGGCCCGCGCCAGGCGGGCCTCCTCCGAGGTGGGGAATTCGTGGATGACGTACTGGAGCTGGACGATGCCCTCGGGCTTCTGGTTAAGCTCCAGCATCGCGTAGCCCTTCTTCAGGAGCGCCGCGGCGGCCTTGTCGCTGGCCGGCCACTGCTTAAGGAGCTGTTCGAAATCGGCGATGGCCTCGGGATACTTCTTCTGCGCGAAGTGCGACTCGCCCACCCAGTACTGGGCGTTGTCGGCGAGGTCCGTGCTCGGGTAGCTCGCGAGATAGTCCTGGAAGCCCTGGATGGCGAGCGCGTAGCGGCCCTTGGTGTAGTCGGCGTAGGCGGTGTCGTAGAGCTCGGCCGGCGAGGGTCCGCCGGAAGCGGGACGGGCGGACGCGCCAGGCGGAGAGCCGGGAGGGGAACCTCCGGCGGGCGGCGGGACCGCTCCGTTGGAACCGCGCAGCCGCAGCAGGTCGCCCTGGGTCTCGGCGATCTGCTGGGAGAGCTGAGAGAGCCGGCGGTTGGTGTCCTCGAGCTTGGCTTCCAGCTGCTCCATCTTGGTCGTCAGCTCTCCGAGCTTGACCGCCGTGTCGGCGTTGGACTTCAGGAGCTGCGTCGTCTGTGTCGAGACGTTCTGATTGACCTTGTCGACCTCTTCCTTGCTCGACGACTTGCGTTCGAGAGTCTGGATCTGCTTCTGGATGTCGTTCATCTGGCGGTGCAGGCCCTCGATGTCGTCCGAGGACACGCACGCGGCGCCTGAAACGAGCGCCGCGCCGAGAAGGCCAACCAGGCCGTAGCGGTGAGAGACCCTCAAGACTACTTGGCCGTGATCACGAGGTGAGCCCGCCGGTTCTGCTGCCAGCAGCTCTCGCTCGATTCGGTACAGAAGGGACGCTCCTTTCCGTAGGAAACGGTGCGAAGCTTCGAGCCGTCCACGCCAAGCGAAACAAGATATTCCTTCGCGGCATTCGCGCGGCGGTCGCCGAGCGCGAGGTTGTAGGCCGCGGTGCCTCTCTCGTCGCAGTGGCCTTCGATCAGGACCTGAACCGTCGGGTATTTCTTCAGCCACGCGGCGTCGGCCGCGAGCGCGGTCCGGGCATCCTCGCGCAGGTCCGACTGGTCGTAGTCGAAGAACGCGTCGGTGAGATAGCCGGCCTTGTTCATCTCGGCGATGTCTTTGGAGAGGACTTCCGATTCGACGTCCTTGCGGGGAGCCGCCGTGGCGGGAGGAGGAACCGCGGTCTCGGGAGCCTTCGACGTGACGGGAGGACGCGCCTCCGGAGTCGTCGTCGGAGTCTTCTTCTTGCAGCCCGTCGCCAGCGCGAGGGCGGCCACGAGGGAAACCAGGGTGAGCGCCGTCAGTTTCCTTTGCATTCTCCGTTCTCCTTAGTGCGTCGACAGGGGATGCCGCGTTCGGAACTTCAATATAGCAAAGAGCTTGCCGATCCCCAACACGATTCGCTCGGAAGCGTCACGGGATCCACGAGGGCTGATAGTGATTGCCTCCCTTGGTCAGCTGTCGCTTGTTCTGTCCGTTCGCGTCGGACGTGTAGATCTGTGTCGAGCCGCTGCGGCGCGAGGAGTAGACGATCTTCTCGCCGTCGGGCGACCAGGTCGGATGGCCATTGGATCCCTCCGAAGTGATCTGGACCGTCTGGCCGGTCTGAAAGTCCATCACGCAGATGTTGAAGTCGCCCTCGTTGCGGCACGCAAACGCGATACGCGAGCCGTCCGGAGACCAGGACCCCTCGTCGTTCCAGTTTCCAGCGAAGGTGACGCGACGCGAGTTCGTCCCCTCGGCGTCCATCACGTAGATCTGCGGCGTGCCGGTCAGGTCCGAGGTGTAGAGGATCTGGCGGCCCGTGGGCGACCAGGCGGGCGAGGCTTCGAGGGCGCGGCTCGTGGTGAGCCGCTTGGCCGTGCCGCCGGCGACGCCGACGGTGTATATGTCGGCGTTTCCGCTGGCCGAGCCCGCGAAGGCGATCTCCCGCCCGTCCGGAGAGAGCGAGGGCGAGGCGTTGAGATCCACACCCGTGGGCACCTCCCGCTTGTCGGCCCCGTCGAGACCCATCGTCCAGATCTGGGGATACAGGCGCACGTAGGAGGTGTAGGCGATGCGGCCGGCCGCGCCGCTGGGATTGATCGCGATGGACTTGTGCGAGGTCAGCGTCCGCGTATTGCGGCCGTCGAAGTCCATGGCTTCGATCTCCTTGATGCTGCCGGGGTGCTCGGTGACGTAGAGAATGGTCGACAGGAAGTTCCCCGGCTTGCCGGTGAAGTACTTGACGAGGTCGTTGGCGAACGTGTGGGCGATGCGCTCGACGTAGGACGCGCCGCCCGAGTATCGCCGTCCGAAGATGAGCTTGCGGGACTTCAGGTCCCAGACGCGGCCCTCGATCGACACCTTGTCGCCGCTGACGGATCCCCGACTGTCGACGAGAACCTCGGCGCCCGTGCCCAGCCACCGGTCGGCGGCGTCCTGGGTCGAAGGATCGCGATAGCCCTGCGGGTAGAGGGCCGGCTCGGCCACGACGAATGCCCCGGCATATTCGAGATCCGAACGCAGGGTCGCCGTGAAGGGATCCGTCACCTGCGCCTGGAGTGCCGCGGTTCCGGGAGCGTCGAGCGCCGGAACCGCGACGGTGAGACGCCGGGCGACGCCGCTCTTGATCGTGAGCTGAATGTCCTGGCCCGGCGCGGGGGTCGGGACGGGCTGCTGACCGAACGCGGGCGCGGCCAGGAGGCAGAAGAGGGCCGCGATGAAAACGAAAGGTCGAAACATGCGGAATCTCCGTTCTGTCACTCGAAAGCGAATGCGACCTGAACCCCGAGACGCGTTCCGGAGTATTCGGGGGGAAGAGGCGGGAGCGGCGACGAGGCCATGACGGCTCGCTGCGCGGCGCGGTCCACCCACGGGAGTCCGCTCGCGGTCACGAGACGGATGTCGGTGATGGTCCCGTCTCGCTCGATCTGAAAGTGGACGACCGGGTTCACCGGCGCGATCTGCAGGGGCAGCCAGTTTTGCTGCAGCAGCCCCGCCATCCGCTCGATGTAGACGGGGTACTTGAAGTCGGCCTGGTCGAGCTTGAGCCCGCCGATCGCGGAAGTTCCACCCGCGCCAGCCGCCGGACCAGTCGTGGCGCCGGGACTCTCTTCTCCGGCATTCGGCAGGCTGATCGCGGGCGGCGCCTCCCGCGCCGGCCGGCTGATCGGGGCCGGGGTGGGCTTCTTTTTCGTCTCCTTTTCTTTCGACGGCAGCAGCAGCGCCTTTTCCGACGGCTGCGGAGGTTTCTCTTCGGCCGGTTTCTCGATCTTGGGCTTCTCGGCCGCCGGAGGAGGAGGCGGCACCGGCGCCGGAGCCGTGCGAACCTCGGGCGCCGTCGGCGAGCCCATCCGGATCAGGCGCACGGCGACCGCGCGGGGCGCGGCGTAACGCATCGGCTTGGCGAAGACCGACACGATCAGTGCCACGAGCACGGCGACGTGCAGAAGAAAGGCCAGCAGCGCCGCGGTTCCCCAGGGGATCCGCTCCTGACGGCGCTCGGCGAGGACGTTGGCGACGGTATCCATCAGGCCCGATCCGACGATCGCCGAGACGTCACTTCTTCGGGGCCCCCGAGGTGTCCGTCATGAGCCCGAGGCTCTCGATGCCCATCCGGTTCAGGAGGTCCAGCGTTTCGATGACGGTTCCGTAGGAAAGTCCGCGGTCGGCTTTCAGCAGCACGGCCTTCTCCTTGCGGCCTCGCAGAATCGAGCGCAGCCGATCACGGAGCAAACCCCGGGCCACCGGCGTCTCGTTGATGTAGTAGAGGCCGTCCCGGGAGATCGAGAGGACGATCGGGTCCTCCGGGTTCGACCGCAGGTTCGTCGTCGCCGTCTTGGGCAGCGCGACGGAGATGCCGGTGTGGAGCATCGGCGCGGTGACCATGAAGATGATCAGGAGAACCAGCATCACGTCCACCAGCGGCGTGACGTTGATGTCCGCGAGGTGGTCGAACGGGTCGCCGGACTGGCGCTGGAAGGCCATCGTTAGAGAGAGGCTGTTTGAGCGGCGCTCGACGCGCCGACGAGGGCGAAGATTTGTTCCCGGCTAGCTTCCATCAGGATGACCCTTTAGGTGAAGTTCCTTTCTGCAAGATTGATGAACTCGAGAGAAAAGTCTTCCATGCCCGCCCGCTGCTCGCGGACTTTCCCCATGAAGTAGTTGTAGAAGATCATCGCGGGGATCGCGGCCGCCAGGCCGGCAGCCGTGTTGATGAGGGCTCCCGAGATGCCGGGCGCGACGGCGGCGATCGAAGTCGACCCCGTCTCGCCGATCGCTCGAAACGACTGCATGATGCCCCACACGGTGCCGAAGAGGCCGATGAACGGGCATGCCGCCGCCGTCGTCGCCAGGAAAGTCATGTTCCGCGTCAGCCGGGACATCTCGACACCGATCGCGCGCTCCAGGGCGCGCTCGATTCCGGAGATGTTCTTGATCAGGAGCTTCCCGCCCTGGCCGCCCCCCGTGGTCGGGTTCTCGTCGGCGCGGTTGGCCTTCACCTGGGCGTCGAGCTCCGCGTAACCGGCTTTGAACAAGGTTGTCAGGGGGGTATCCGAGAGCTCCCCGGCGAAGGTGTTGACCTCGGAAAAGCGCTTTGACTTGCGGAAGAAATTGACGAATTTTTCGGACTGGCGGGATACCCGGCGGAGGCGCAGAAACTTGGCAAAGATGATCACCCAGGAGACAAAAGAGAAGAACAAAAGGATACCCAGCACCACTTTATCGACGGCACCGGTGTCCCTGAAGAAGGAGAGGATGGGGTTGGCATGGGGAAGGTTTTCGGTGGTAACGGGCTGAAAAACGGTCCCCAGCATCGATTTCGACCGTAACATAGGGGGAAGGGAAGGGTCAAAGGGAATGGAGTCCAAATCCGGCGGGGTTGTCCCGAGTGTGAAGCCATTGGTGTATCGAGTTCTCATCGGCGCGGCGCTGTGTTTCGTCGCGGCGAGCGCTCGGTCGGCGCCGACCGACATCCTGCCGGCCGGGCAGGTGACGCCCGGGATGCGAGGCTACGGTCTCTCCGACCTCGGCGACGGAAAGGGCGTGCAGCGTTTCGACGTCGAGATCGTCGGCGTCCTGAAGAGCTACGCGCCGAAGCAGGACTTGATTCTCGCGCGCATCTTAAACGACGAGGCGCTCGCGAAGACCGGGATCATCGCCGGAATGAGCGGCAGCCCGATCTACGTCGATGACAAGCTGATCGGCGCTCTCGCGTATGGCTGGCCGTTCGCCCGCGATCCCATCTGCGGGATCACGCCGATCCAGAGCATGCTCGACATCCGCAAGGCGCCGGCGACCCCGCCGGTTCCGATCGGAGGCGCGGCGACTGCGACCAAGGCGATGGTGTCGGCCTTCGGGACGGGGAAGTTCGCCGAGCCCTTCACCGCGCTCGTCGACGCGTTTCGCGGAAAGCCCGCAACCGGTAACGGCCCCGTGCCGCTGCCGCTGCCCGTCTCCTTTTCCGGCGTGACGACGCCGGGTACCGTCTTCGGGAAAGTCGCCGAAGCCGCGGGCTGGCTGGTGGCGCCCAGCGGCGCCTCCTCGCCCTCGGCCGGCGCGGCCTCGCCGGAGCCCGAAGGACGGCTCGAGCCCGGTTCCGCCGTGGCGGCCGTGCTTCTCAACGGAGACATGGTCCTGTCGGCGACAGGCACGGTGACCTGGGTCGACGGCAACTCGATCCTGGCCTTCGGCCACCCGTTCCTGTCGATGGGCCCGGTGGACATGCCGATGGCGAGGGCGGACGTGCTCACGGTGCTGCCATCGTTGTATCGCTCGTTCAAGTTCTCGACTACGGGACCGGCGCTGGGATCGGTCTCCCAGGATCGCTCGTCGGGCATCCTGGGCAGCTTCGGCAAGCCTCCGACCATGGTTCCGGTGACGATCAAGATGACGTCGGAGGACCTGCCTCCGCAGACGTTCCGCTTCGAGGTCGTCCACAATTCGATGCTGACGCCGATCCTGCTGGCGATGGCGACGGACAACGTTCTGACGACGCTCGAGAAGCGCGCCGGGGAACGCACGATCGTGTGGAAATCCTCGATCGCGACGGACGACAAGCCGGTGCGCTGGGATTCGGTCTTCTCCGGCCTGACGGCGCGCGAGGAGGCCGTGGGCTCGCTCGCCCTGCTGACGAATTACCTCATGGCCAACGAATTTCGCGATCTCTCGATTCGCGGCGTGGAGGTGGAGATCACGCACTCCGACCGCCTCCAGAGCGCGCGGATCGTCAATGTCGAGGCGCAGAAGGAGCGCGTGCGGCCTGGGGACACCGTGCCCGTGTGGGTGGACCTCGAGGACTTCCGCGGCGGCTCGCGGCGGGTCGTGATGACGGCGAAGATCCCCGAGAACACGCCCCCCGGACCGCTGACGCTCTTCGTCGGCGACGGCAACGCGGCGACGGCGTACGACCTCGCCCTCTATCCGCCCGATCCGCACTCGCTCGATCAGGTGCTGGAGTTCCTGTCGCGGGTCCGTCCCCCGAACACGCTGAACCTCCTGGCCTATCGCGCGGCCGCCGGTGCCGTGGTCAACGGGGCGCCGCTGCCGGCGCTTCCGCCGACGCGGGCGGCGCTGCTGCGTGATCGCGGCCCGGGTGACGGCTCACCGGACCTCGGCTACCTGCGTCTCCAAGCGGAGTCGATCGAGCAGCCGGTGCCCGTCGCGGGGTCGGCCCGCCTGAATCTCGAAGTGCTCCCGAGGATCTGGTGAACCGGGTCCGGTCCCGGGTTCTGGCGGTCGCTCTAGGTGTGTCCGCAGCGGCTGCCCCTTTGACCGCGGCCGCCGTGCGCATCTGGGTCTGCGACAGCGCGGGGGAGTTCTCTCTGGGAGAGGCGCGCGGCATTTCGGTGACGGCGGACGGAACGCTCCTGCCGGGGCACGCCCTCTCGAAAGTCGAGTCAATCGCGGAGGCTGTGCTCTTCGCCGGCGTTCCGGGCAAGAAGGGGGAGCTGTACGTCGGCACCGGGGACGCCGGAAAGATCCTGCGCGTCACCGGCGACGGCGCGGTCGAGACCTTTGCCACGCTCCCCGAGCAGGAAGTGACGGCGCTCGCCGTCTCGCCCGACGGCACGGTCTACGCCGGCGGGTCTCCGGGCGGCAAGGTCTATCGCATCGAGAAGGGAAAGCCCGTCCTCTATTACGACACGAAGGCCGAGTACGTCTGGGCGCTGACGTTCGCGGGTCCCGTCCTCTACGTCGGTACGGGCCTTCCGGGTGAGATTCATCGCGTCAAGGCGGCCGGCCAGGGCGAGCGCGTCCACAGCACGGTGGACGCGCACGTCCGCGCGCTCTTCGCGGATCGACAGGGACGCGTCTGGGCGGGAACGTCCGGATCGGGCCTCGTTCTCCGCATCGATCCGGCCGGGCGTGTCACCACCGTCTACGACTCGGGAAAGCCCGAGGTGACGTCGATCTCGGCGGACTCCTCCGGGCGGGTGTGGGCGGCGGCCGGAGCGGCGGACCTCTCCTCCTCGGGAGGGGAGCCGATCTCGCTTCCCACGGCGACGACGTCGGCGAAGCCCTCGAAGTCGGGCTCCCCGACGGACGACGATGACCGGAGCCGGTCCGAGGTCACGGTCTCGGTGTCCTCGCCGCGGCTGGCGACGTCGCGCGGCTCCTCGCGCGGCGGCTATTCGTCGGAAGTCGTGCTCTTCAACGAAGGCGAGCCTCCGCGGACGGTCTGGAACTCGTCCGACGAGATCGTCTTCGACCTCGCGCCCGACGCCGACGGATCGGGAGTCCTCGCCGCGACCGGTCCCCGCGGCAAGCTCTACGCGATCCAGGCCGACGCGTCCTCCCTGGTGCGGACGTTCGACGAGAAGCAGGCCACGTTCCTGGCCGGCCCCGACGTCGGATTGAACTCGTCGAGCGCTCTCTACCGGCGGCGCGCCGGCGCGACGCCCGGCGAATACGTCTCGCCCGTGAAGGACACGGGCCGGACCAGCCACTTCGGCGCCTTCCGCTGGGAGGGCGAGGCGCCGGGCAACTCGAGAGTCGAGTTCTCGTTCCGGTCCGGCGAGTCGGCGACGCCGGACACGACCTGGAGTCCGTGGTCGCCCTGGAGTGGATCCGGGCGCACACTGCGAATCGACGCGCCTGACGGCCGCTTCCTGCAGTGGAAGCTGCGCATGGAACCCGACGGCGAGCGCACGCCGCGGGTCCGCCGTGTCGAGGCCGCCTACCGCAACCACAATTCGGCCCCGACGGTGGAGAGCCTCTTGGCGTTGGAGCCGGCCGAAGTCCTGGCGCGCTCGGGCACCAGCGGCTCGAACGTGTACGAGGCCGCGGCCACCGATGAGAAGGGCATCTTCACCGGCCTCGAGGAAGCCAAGTCGGAAAGCTCGCCGCGGAAGCTCTACCGCAAGGGCTACCGGACGCTCCAGTGGAAGGCGAGCGACCCCGACGGCGACGCGCTGGTGTACGAGCTCGAGTTCCGCCCCGCGGGCTCGACGAAGTGGATCCCGCTCCGCAAGGACATCCACGAGACGTCCTATTCCTTCGACTCGACGTCCCTGCCCGACGGAGAGTACGTCTTTCGGGTCACGGCGTCGGACGCCGACGCCAATCCCGGCGAGGGCAAGACCGCCTCGCGCGACAGCTCGACCGTGCGGATCGACAACACGCCGCCGGTCGTGCGGGAGACCTCGCGCTCCGCCGGCGTCCTCGAGATCACGGCGTCCGACGCGGCGTCGCCGATCGCCGAGGCCGAATACAGCCTCGACGCGAAAAAGTGGATCCGGATCGAGCCCAAGGACGGGCTCTCGGATTCTCCGGAGGAGTCGTACACGATCCGACTGCCGGCCGAGGCCCGCGGCGCGTACCTGCTGGTGCGCGTGACCGACGCCGCGCGCAACGTTGCGGTCGTCCCGTTCACGGCGCCATAGGAGAGGTCCCAGGTCTCAAGTCATAATCTGAGGCGATGAGGCGCGCCGTCGCTGGTGTTCTGCTCCTGGCGGCGATCGCCTGCCGCGCGCGCCAGGAGTCCCCGGCCCCGACGCAGACGCTGTCCCGTCCGACCCCCCAGGCCATCGAGCCCGGGCTCGAGTTCCTCGACGGCACGAAGGACGGAGCGCCGGAGGCGGGGGGGACGCTCTACCGGCGGCTCGCGGGCGAGCCGACCACGCTGAACGCCGTCCTGCAGTCGGGCGTCTTCGAGGCCCAGGTACTCCAGTACATCCAGCGCAATCTCTTCGACTACGACGCGAAGCTGAACCGCGTGCCGGGCCTCGCGGAGAGCCTGGAAGTCTCCTCGGACGGGCGTGAGTACGTCGTCACGCTCAAAGCCGACGCGGTGTGGGAGGACGGCAAGCCCGTGACCTCGCGGGACGTTCTCTTCACCGTCGAGAAGATCCGGGACCCGAAGGTCCCGGCGCCCGTCTTCAAGTCTCTCTTCGAAGACCTCGACAAGGCCGAGGTGCTCGATCCGCGGCGCGTGCGATTCCGGTTTCGCCAGCCCTATGCGTTTCGGGCGATGGCGTTCGTCCTGCCGGTCCTTCCGGAGCACCGCTTCGCGGGCCAGCGCTTTCTCTCCGCCCGGGACAACCGGGCGCCGCTCTCCGATGGTCCGTACCGGCTGGTGAAGTGGAAGACGCAGGAGTCCCTCGAGCTCGAGCGCAATCCCCGCTATCCCTGGGACAAGGGCAACTTCGACCGGATCCTCTTCCGGATCGTCCCGGACAACGCGACCGCGGTTCGGCTCCTGACCTCCGGAGAGCTCGACGAGGATCAGCTCGACGCCTCGCAGAAAGCGAAAATCGAGGCGATGGGACCTTCGGCGCCGTGCTGCCGGTTAGTCGAGTTCTACAACCTCGACTTCAACTACATCGCCCTGAACAACCGGTCGCCTCTCTTTTCCGACGCGCGGGTACGCCGCGCGATGACGATGCTGCTCGACCGGGCTTCGCTCGTTCGAGACCTCTACCGCGGCTCCGCGCGGATCATCTCGGGCCCGTGGGCTCCGGATTCCCCGGCCTACGACGCGTCGGTGGAACCTCTGCCCTTCAACCCGGAGCAGGCCAAGAAGCTCCTGGCCGAGGCGGGGTGGGGCGACACCAACGGCAACGGGACGCTCGATCGCGACGGCCATGAATTCGAGTTCGACCTGGTCGTCTCGGCGGGATCCGACATCGGCCGCCAGATCGACGAAATGCTCTCCGCCGAGCTCGCGAACGTCGGCGTGACCGCGCGTGTGCGGCAGATGGAGTGGAGCGCGTTCGTCGCGAAGGTCGACGCGGGAGAATTCGACGCGGCGTCTCTGGGCTGGTCCAGCGTGGACGCGAATCCCGACCCGTACTTCTACTGGCACTCCTCACAGTGCCCCCCCAACGGGCAGAACAACGGCTGCTACCGCAGCGCCGAGGCGGACCGGCTGATGGAGGAGGCGCGGACCACGCTCGACGCCCAGAAGCGCAAGGAAACCTTCCACCGCCTCCACCGCATCTTCCGCGACGACGCCCCGGCGATCTTCGTGGTCAACCCGACGCAGAAGTACGCCCTTACGAAATCCGTCCGCGGCGTGACGACGTCGCCGCTCGGGCTCTACGGGATCTGGCCGGGACCGCTGGGCTGGTGGAAGAAAGCCTCGTGACGGCGTACCTGCTGCGCCGTCTCGCGCTCGCGATCCCGACGCTCTTCGGAATCACCGTGGTCGTCTTCTTCCTGGTTCACCTGGCCCCGGGAAGCCCGATTTCCGGCGGCGTCGACTCGCTTCGGCGGCCGACCGGTCGCGCGGCCGAGGAAATGCGGCGCCTGTACGGCCTGGACCGTCCGCTCCCGGAACGCTTCGCCACGTGGATCTCGCGGGCGGCGCGCTTCGATCTCGGGGAATCCTTCGTGGACCACCGTCCGGTGTCCGAGCGCATCGGGGAGGCGCTGCCCAACACGCTGCTCTTAAACGGGCTCGCGCTCGTGCTCGCCCTCGCCATCGCGATCCCGCTCGGCGTCGTGGCGGGAGGCCGACCCGAGAGCGCGTTCGACCGGACGTCGGGCGCGGCGCTCTTTGCGCTGTATTCGATGCCGACGTTCTGGGCGGCCCTTCTCCTGCAGACGCTCTTCTCGGTGCGCCTGCGGCTGCTGCCTCTGTACGGGATGGAGTCCGACGTCGCCGGCTCCGGGTTCGCGGGCGTGGCGGACCGCCTCGCGCACCTGGCGCTTCCGGTCACGTGCCTCACCTACGGGACCCTGGCCTTCGTCGCTCGGCTCGTGCGCTCGGGAGTGGCGGAGGCGGCTTCCAGCGACTTCGTGCTCGCGGCGCGGGCCCGCGGGGCGTCGCGCCGCCGGGCGCTCTGGACACACGCGCTGCCCAACGCGCTGCTTCCAGTCTTGACCCTCCTGGGGCTGGTTCTGCCGGCGCTCCTGTCCGGCAGCGTCATCGTCGAGAAGATCTTCGCCTGGCCAGGTCTTGGAAGGCTCTACTTCGATTCGATCCTCGCGCGCGACTATCCGATGATCCTCGGGCTGTCGCTGCTGACGGCCGTGGCGACTCTCGCGGCGACGCTTCTCGCCGATCTGGCGACCGCCGCCGCGGATCCCCGCGTGCGCGACGGCGCGGCTCCATGAGCCGGCCCGTGCGACGGCGACTGCCCGGCAGCGCGCGCGTGGCGCTGGCGGTCGTCGTGGCGCTCTGGCTGGTCGCCGCGATCTCTCCCGTTTTTTCGGGCGCGGCGAGGGAAATCCGGCTCGATCGGCGGCTCGCGCCTCCCTCGGCGGCGCACCCGTTCGGCACGGACGATCTCGGACGCGACCTGCTGGCGCGCGTCGTGGCGGCAACGCCGATCTCGCTCGCGATCGGCCTGACGGCGGCGGCCGTGTCCTTGGTCGTGGGGTTCGCCGTCGGCGCGACCGCGGGCTACGCCGGTGGGCTCACGGACCTGGCCCTCTCCCGGCTGATCGAAGTCATGCTGTGCTTCCCGGTGCTGTTTCTCCTCCTCGCCTTGGCGGCGCTGCTGCCGCCTTCGCCTCTGACCGTGATCCTGGCGATCGGCCTGACGACATGGGCGGGCGACGCGAGGTACGCGCGCGCGGAAGTTCTCAAGATCAAGGACCTCGACTATGCGCGCGCGGCCCGCGCCGCGGGCGCCGCGACTCCGCGGATCCTGGTCCGTCACCTGCTGCCCAACGCCCTGCCTCCGCTGATCGTGTCGGCGGCGTTCGGCGTCGGGTGGGCGATCCTGGCCGAGGCCTCGCTGTCGTTTCTGGGCGTGGGACTCCCGGCGCCGGCGGTCTCGTGGGGAGGAATTCTCTCGGCGGCCCCGGCGTACATCGAAGAGGCCTGGTGGCTCGCGCTCTTCCCGGGCTTGGCCCTGTTCTTGACGGTCGCCGCCTATAATCTGCTGGCCGAAGGCCTCCGCGTCGCGACAACCGAGGGGGGGAGGAAAGCATGACGGAGCGAATCGCCGTCTATCCCGGCTCCTTCGATCCGTTGACCAACGGGCATCTGGACATCCTGGCGCGGGCGCGGCGTCTGGCCGACCGGGTGATCGTCGCGATCCTCGAGCAGGACCAGAAGACGCCGCTCTTCTCGATGGAGGAGCGGATCGGAATGATCCGGGAGATCGTGGGAGGAGATCCGTCCATCTCGGTCGCGTCGTTCACGGGCCTGCTGGTGGACTTCGCGAACCGGTCCGGAGCAGGTTTGATCGTGCGAGGACTGCGTGCCGTCTCGGATTACGAGTACGAGCTCCAGATGGCGCTGATGAACCGGCGCCTGGCTCCCTCCATCGAAACCGTGTTCCTGATGGCCAAGGAGGAGTACTCCTACGTCTCGAGCCGCCTGGTCAAGGAGCTCGCGCGCCTCGGCGGCGACGTGACGGGTCTGGTCCCCCAGGCGGTCCGGCAGCGGCTCACCGACCGGTTTTGACGTTGCGCGCGGTCGAATCTCAGCTCCGGGTCCGCTACTCCGAAACGGACCAGATGGGGATCGTCTATCACGCCCATTACCTCGTCTGGTTCGAGATCGGACGCACCGACTGGTGCCGCGCCGCGGGCATTCCCTACGCCGAGATGGAGAAGAACGGGCTCTTCATTCCGGTCACGCGCGTGGAGGCGAGCTTCCGGCGAAAGTCGAGCTACGACGACCCGATCCGCGTGATCACGCGGATGGGAACGCTCTCGTCCCGAGGCTGTGTTTTCGAGTACGAGATCCGGGATCCCTCGGACCAACTCCTCGCGGAAGGCTCGACCCACCATGTCTTCATGGACCCGACTGGGAAGCCCTGCCGGGCCGACCCCAGGGTCGTCGCGGCACTCCAGAGTTATCGGGAGGAATAGCCGCGCATCCCTTTGCTCCGGGCGCGTGTTTGGGACGGAGGAGGCTTCGATGATCGCACGCTACTGGTCCGGCGAAGTGCCCGCGTCCCGCGCCGACGACTACCAGCGCTACCTCGAGAAGACGGGCATCCGGGAGCTCAACGCGACTCCCGGGAACCGCGGGGTCTACGTTCTGCGCCGCACGGAAGGGGACCGGACCGAGTTCGTCTTCGTGTCGCTGTGGGAATCTCTCGACGCGATCCGCGCATTCGCCGGCGAAGACGTCGAGAGGGCGCGGTATTACCCCGAGGACCGCGAGTACCTTCTCGAGATGTCCCCCGGGGTCAAGCACTACCAGGTTGCCGCCGCACCCGGATCGCGATAGAAACGCCGCGATCCGTGAAGGTCTTCGTTACCGGCGCGACCGGATACGTAGGAGGCGCGGTCGCGCGGGCGTTCCGCGCCGACGGGCATGAAGTATGGGGCTCGGCCCGAGATGCCGGTCGCGCCGACCGGCTCGCAGCGCGCGGAATCGAGCCGGTCGTAGGGACGCTCGAAGCTCCTGCCGCCTTCTTGGACCGGGCTCGCTCCTGCGACGTCCTCGTGCATGCGGCTATGGGCTCGGGACCCGACATGTTCGAACGCGACCGACAGACCGTGGATGCGCTGCTCGAGGCCGCCCGGAGCGGAGGGCGCCTGCCGGCCTTCCTCTACACCAGCGGCTGCTGGATCTATGGCGACACGGCGGGACGGATCGCGGACGAGACTTCCGCTCTCAACCCGCCCGCCTACGCGAAGCTTCGCCCGGGAACGGAGCGCCGCGTGCTCGAGGCTCGCGGAGTCCGGGGGATCGTGATGCGGCCCGGCTGCCTGTACGGCGGATCCGGAGGTCTGACGGCCCCCTGGTTCGAAGGCGCGCTGCGGGGGACGTCGGAAGTCGTCGGCGACGGGATGGCGCGCTGGGCCATGATCCACGAGGACGACGTCGCCGACGCCTACGTGCGCGCCGCGGAAAGCGATCTCCCGGGGGAGGTTTTCGACGTCTCCGACGGATCCGAGGCGACCCAGGCGGACATGGTTCGCGCGGCGGCGCTGGCGGCCGGTTACTCCGGAGAGATCCGACGGGTGCCGGTGGCCGAAGCGGTCCGGAATCTGGGCGCCTATGCCGAGTGTCTGGCCTACGACCAACGCCTTTCGGCGAGCAAGGCCGCGCGCCTGCTGGGCTGGGCTCCGCGTCACACCGGCTTCATCGCCGAAGCCGGCGCCTGCTTCGCGGCCTGGAAGGCCTCGGCGTCAGGATCGTAGACCGTACCGCGCGATCGTCCAGAGGATCTTCGCGCCTGCGCGAAGCGTCCCGGACACGGTTCCGGTGATCTTCGATACGCCCACGCGCCTTCGATAGGACACCGGCACCTCGACGACGCGTAGACCGCGCCGGAGAGCCTTGACCTGCATCTCGCACGTCCAGCCGAAGCTCACGTCCTTCATCCGGAGGCCCTGGTAGGCGCTCCAGCGGATGGCGCGAAACGGTCCCAGATCCGTATAGCGATGGCCGTAGAGCAGTCGAATCAGGAGGCAGGCGAGCGCGTTGCCGAGGCGCGCCTGGGGAAGGAGTGCGCCGGGCTCGCGCCGGCCCAGGACACGCGATCCGATGGCGAGGTCGGCCCCGGCGGCGAGCGCCTCGAGCAGCAGGGGCATCTCTTCGGGATGGTCGGAGAAGTCGCCGTCGAGGAACACCAGGATCTCCGGCGGGTCCGACGCGAGGGCCGCGACGCCGGCGAGACAGGCGCTGCCGTAGCCTCGGCGATCCTCGCGGACCACGCGCACCGGAAGTCCCCGTGCGATCTCGGCGGTGCCGTCGGTCGAGGCGTTGTCGACCACGACGATCTCATCCGCGGCGCCCGCCGGGATGGCCCCGACGACTAAGGGAAGGGACTCGCGCTCGTTGAACACCGGAATGATGACGGCGACGCGGGGGCCCCGCGCGGCGGCCGTCATGGAACCGGCCGGGCGGGAAGCTGTCCGCGGACCAGACCGATCGCAAGCCCGGCGAAGATCAACCCCGCGGCCAGCACGGTCTTCCAGGTCAGCGCTTCTCCGAGGATGAGGATCGCCAGGACGGTCGCGATCACCGGCTGGAGAAAGACGTAAAAAGCGACATGCGAAGCGTGCGTGCGCGCCAGCGCCCACGAGTTCAGCAGGTACGGGACGACCGTGCAGAAGACGATGACCCCCGCCAGGCAGGACCAGGCGAGCGGAGTAACGCGGGAGGGCTCGAAACGCTTGAGCTCCGGCCACGCGAGGACGAGGATGAGCAGTGCGCCGTATCGGAAGACGGCCGCCGTGAAAGTCGCCACGCGGTAGTGGGCGAGGATCGGCCGGGACAGTACCAGGTAGAGCGAGTACGAGAGCGAGTTGGCCAGCAGGAGAAGGTCGCCGCGGAATGCGAGGCTGCTCCAGTCGAAGCGCTGCGCGTTGAGAAGGGCCAGCGCTCCCGCGCCGGCCAGAGCGATGCCGGCGGCGGCGCGCACCGTCATGCGCTCCCGTCCGAGAAGGGCCGCGGCGGCGATGGTGAAGACTGGAATCGTCGCCGTCAGGATCGTAGTGTTGATCGCGGTCGTCATCGACAGCCCGAGAATGAAGAGGATCTGGTTGAACGACACGCCGAGCAGGCCGTAGAGGAGGATCTTTCGCCGGTCGCCCGGACGAATCGACTCTCGGCCGTTGACGCTGCGGATCACGTCCAGCAGGATCGCGGCCGAGACGACGCGGAACGCTGCGAAGACCAGGGGCGGGATCAGGCCGAGGGCGAGCTTGCCGAAGATCGGAAAGAGCGCGAAGCCCGTCTGCGCTCCGGCCAGAGCCAGGTGGATCTCCCAGGGGCGCTCGCGCCGATGCGTCACGAAAACGGAAGGGCCGATACGATCGCGACCCGATCCGGCGCCTCCAGGACTCTCAGAGTCGAGCCCTCGGCGACGTCGCGGAACGCGAAGCCCAGGCCGATCGGTCCGAAGCGCGGGGAAGTCGCGACACTCGTCACGTGCGCCAGCTCGTGTCCCTCCTTGGCGGGATTGAGGAAAGCGGTCCCGGCCGGCACGGTCTCGCCCGGAAAGCGAAATCCGACCAGCCGGCGCTGGAGGCGCCCGTACGTCCGTATTCGCGCCACGATTTCCTGGCCGACGTAGCAGCCCTTGGTCGTCGAGACGGCGGCCTCCAGGCGCACTTCATCGGGGATGTTCGCGTCGCCGGCGTCCACCCCGAGCCGCGGACGGCCCGCCTCGATGCGGAGAACCTCGGCCGTCTCAGGCGGGATCGCAACCGAACCCAAGTCCGACAGGATGCGCTCGAGGGCTCGTCGCGCGGAAGCGGGGGCGAGGATTTCCCCCGCGATCTCTCCTTCTCCGGGCAGCTTCACCGCGCCGTCGGGCGGCGCGACCGCCCCGGCCGCCGGGCCGTAAAGCGCCGCCCGCGCGTAGTCGTCGGTGGCATCCCGTACCGAGGCGTTCTGGAACGCGGCGTACTTGGCCAGATGCGCGGCCGCCGCGGGGACGGCCTCGCTCGGAACGAGCAGGAGGATGCGCTCGGATTCGCCGACCAGGCGACCGAAGTAGAGGAGCTTTCCTCTCGGCGTCAGTCCCGCCGCGGGGCGCGCCTCGCCGGGTGTAAGCCCGCGGACCTCCTGCGTCACCTGGCCCTGCAGGAACGCGACACGCTCGGCCCCCTCGACTGCGATCACTCCGGAGCGGAACCGGTGCGCGAGGCCCTCGCGCGCCGCCGCGTAGTCGGGAGGCGCGCCGGCGCTACTTCTTGTCGTGGATGAACTGGGCACGCACGCGGACTTTGGGAGAGTCGGCGGCGTCGAGGGTGCGCATCCGGCCGGAGATCCGGTACGACTCGCTCTCGAACCCGTCGATGGTCACGCTGCGATCGCTCGAGGTGACGACCTTGCCGTCCTTGTCGAGCACCTCGATGGCGAGCTTCATCTTCCACTTCTCGGGTCCCTTGTTGTCGGCCTCGAACTGCCACCAGATCCAGGAGTGGTCCTTGGGGTTGTTCGCCCGGGCCTTCTCGATGTCTTCCTCTTCGGGATAGTTGCGGGCCTCGAGCGTGCGGATGGTGCACTTGCCGTAGGTGATGCCGACGTCGCCGGCATGCCGGCGCGGAAAGGGAATCGTCTTCTCGAAAACGCCTTCCTCGGCGAGGAGGCCGGCGGCGACGAAAAGAGCGGCGGCGACGAGCGCTTTTCGGATCATCTCGACCTCGCAGTGGCGCGGAGCGTATCATTGCGGGCCATGGCCGAGCCCGGCGACTCTCCCGACCTGCACGTCATCGACATCTTCATGATGTCGGTCAAGTGCGGAAACTGCGACACCTACCAGACCATCGTCAAGTTCCGGAAGGGCCCAGAGAAGAACGTCTACACGTACGAGTGCGAGAACGAGATCTGCGATCCCAACGTCACCCGAACCATCGTCGAGGTCCCCAAGCACCTCGACAACTCCACCCGGCGGGCCGAGGAGCTCCCGTACTACGCCCGGGAGGCGGAAGGGGAGAGCTCGGACTAGGCCCCCGGTCGGGTCTTAGGATCGCGTAGAATAGGGACTTCGTGAGCCTGCATACGGCTGCGCAGGACCGGACCGGGCTGGCCCCGGACCTCCTGCCGCGCCTGAGGAAACGCCTCGCCGATTCCCCCGCCTTAGGGTGGCTGTCTCCGAGCCTCGAGGAGCTCGGGCCGGACTGGTGTGTCCTGAAGCTGCCGTACCGGCGAGAGATCACGAACGGGTCCGGGACGGTGCACGGAGGGATTCTGGCGGCCCTGGCCGACACCGCCGTCGCCTTCGCGCTGTCCACGAATTTCGACGGGAAGATGGGCTTCGCGACGACGGACCTGACCATTCATTACCTGCGCCGCGCCCGGAGCGAAGTCCGGGCGAAAGCGCGAATTCTCAAGAAAGGAAAGCGCGTCAACGTCGGAGAAGTGGACATCGTGGACGAGTCCGGGCGAGAAGTCGCCCGGGCCCTGGCCAGTTTCCTGCTGACCACCTCTTCGTTCGACTACGCGCCAGAAAGGACAGAAACCCCATCATGATGGACGACACGGTTCCGTTTCCTGCGGCCGAGACCGCGGAAACGGAACGCAAACCCTCCCGACGCCGCCGCGGAGGCGGCCGCCGCCACAAGGCATACCCGGCTCCGGCGGAGGAGCCGACCGCCGCCGCCCCGGTTCCCGTTCCC
>Ga0075423_10000239_pt1 | contig 40920 bp, 61 predicted proteins | sample SoiMethybrSBSTD2_FD_80114 | JGI IMG/M metagenome (GOLD analysis project Ga0075423, IMG submission 80114) | Bulk soil microbial communities from a Populus tree surrounding site in Tennessee, USA - Soil MetaG P. TD hybrid SBSTD2 | ecosystem: Environmental > Terrestrial > Soil > Tree plantation...
CGCGGGCGGTGGAACGACCATCAACCTGACGGTCAATGTGGACGCGCGCGGCGCGATCGACCCTCGCGCGGTCGAGGAGGCCGGCTACAAGGGGGCGCAGCGGGCGCTCCGCGAGCTGAACGACCGCACCTTTGGGCGGAGATAACGATGGGAACCACGATCCTGCTCGGCAACACGATCCACCTCAACAACACGACCGGGACGCCCGTCGCTGGCGGCGCGGCCAGCGGCGCGACGACCACGCCCTTCGTGCTCCAAAGCGACACATGGTCGCCCCGTGCGGCGACCCGGCGGCCAATCTGGGCGGGTGGGGCGCCGTTCCGCGATGGCGCGGATCTGCTGCTTGAAACCTTTGACAACGTCGCCGAGACCGTCCCGATCGTCGTGCAGGGGAGCAGTCGCGACGATGCGGTCGCGCAGCTCCAGACGCTCAAGGAGTTGCTCCAGCAGGGCGGTTACAGCTACCCGCTCTCGCTCGCCATCCTGCCCCACAGCACAACCAATACCGGATACGCGGAGATCTACACCGGCGACGTGGAGGAGGACCCGCGCGTGCTCGGATCGGAACGCACAAGCAGTCTGATCCGCGCGACGATCACCTGGATACGCTCGCCATTCTTTGGCGTCTCCAGCCTCACGACGCTCATCAACGCCGCGACCTTCACCAACAATGGGACGGGCGCGAACAAGGACACGCAGAGCCTGGGGGCGCTGACGGGCGATTTGATCTACACGGGAATGCCGCTCAACATCAAGGTGCTGGGCGTCGTCGGCTCCACGATCTCGACACTCTACGCCGCAAGCGTCGATACCCAAGTCTACGCCTCGGTCAATCAGGCGAAGACCACCACCACCTCAACCACGTACACCACTCAGACCGTCACGCTCGGCAGTGCCGTCAAGCGCGGCTTACGTGGGCGCGTGCTGGGCCGCCTGACGACCTTCACGAACCTGAGCAAGGCGCAATTCAAGGTCGACGTCATCGACATCAACGGCAGCACATCGATCTATACCTCTGCCTGGCTCGCGGCGGCAAACGCGACCGCGAGCCTAATCGACTTTGGTGACTTCGATCTGTCTTTCTTTCGCCGACCGCTCCCGACCAGCATTCAGGCGCAGATTGTGATCACGATCCGCTCCTCAGATGGCACGAGCGTCACGGCTACGCTCGACTACGTGGAGGTGCTGCTCTATTACGATTTCTGTGTGGTCAATTCCGGATTCGACGTCCCCTCGACGATCAAATACCTCTATCTCGAAGGGGCGACGAATAACGGCGTCAGCCCCTCCGGTTGGCTGCCTTCCAGCCCGCCCGTGGCCTATATGGCGCGTACCTCGGACAATCAGACGTTTGACCCGCGCCTCATTCGCGGCCGGCTGCCGCGCGCGTTTTCCGGCGCGAGCCTGTATCTTGCCTGGATCGACCAGAGCGGTTTGCACGACAAGACGACGACCGCCACGATTACGGCCCAGCTCGCGCCGCTCTACCGGACGTTGCGAGGAAGCACCTGATGCTCGCACCACTCGGCATCACGCCTGCGCTCTTTGCGCCTGGCACGGGCGGCGTTCCTGGCACGACCGCCGATCCGTTACTCGGCGGTCGTGTCCGCAACCGAATCGTGCGCTACGAGCAGGCGATCGCGGCAACGAAGGGATTTGAGTCGATGGTGATGGGCCTCAGTGCCACCGAGGGCGAGGCCAAGGACTGGCTCGACTGCCTGATGTACTCGACGGTCGTGTATGGGCCAGACGCCGAGACCATCTGGGAAGGGGCGCTAATCCGGGTGGATGCCACATTCGGCCAGGAGCCACAGTCGAAGGCGCTCGACCCAATGGCGAATCGCGTGCGCTGCCGCTACACCACACGGCTTGGTACGCCCGGTACGACCGCGCTCGTGAACGACACGGCGAGCCAGGCGATCTATGGAGTCAAAGATACCGTCCTTAGTCTGCCAGGATCGACCGCCACCGCCGCGCTCAACCACGCTACGGCCGAGTTGGCGCGCCGCAAAAACCCCATGGCGCCGAGCACAAGTGAGGTGCGCACGGGCGACCTGGGCGACATCACAGTGACGCTCTACTTCGTCGGCTGGTATGACCTACTGCGCTGGCTCCTGACCAGCAACACCAGCACCAGTAGCACCGCCACAACCACGCAGGTCCAGAACCTGATCACCTCCTACAACAGCACGAATAATTTCTTCAGCACCGACTTCAGTAACGTGACCGCCTCGGGCATCAGCGACGTGGAGACGATCGCGCCGGACACACCCGTCCTGAGCAAGATCGAAGCGCTGCTCAAGCAGGGCAACAGCGGCGGCCAGCGCCTGGCCTGGGGCATCTACGAGGGGCGCAAGCTCACTGTTAAGCCGTGGGCCGGCGCGACGCCGACGACGACGACCTACCAGCGCTATCTCCGCGAAGGCGTCATCCGCGATGCGGCGGGCGGCGTGGTCTCCCCTTGGCGCATCCGACCCGATGCGATGTACCAGATCGTGGATCTGCTTGATGTGGCAGCCGTCAGCACCGCCGCCGACGAGTCCGCGCGCAAGTATGTCGAGCGGGTCGTGTGCTCGATCTCAAGCGGCAGCGTGGGGGTGTCGCTGGAGCCCCAAGCCAGCGATGCCCTCGACGCACGACTGGCGAGGCTGAGATGAACGACGAGCAGCTGATCCAGTATCTGCGCGAGCAGCTTGCCTCGTATTTCCACGCCTTCGACGGCACACGCAACCTCGGCCGCGGCACCGCCTTCCCGGCGAGCGCGGATGTGCCGGGCGGGCTGCAGGCCGACGACCGCTTCACGCGCACCGATCTGGATATCGAGTGTTTCTACGACGGCAGTCAGTGGTTGACAATGAATGAGTACTTCGCTCCGATTACGGACTACGTCTTTACCGTTGCCGCCGGCGCGGCCTACGGCGGCGGCGTCCCGCAGGCGTTCGCACGCACGCTGACCCGCTCTGATTACAAGTTGTATATCACGCGTGTGATATACTTTGTGACCTGCTCGGTGCCCCAGACTGGCGTCAACAATTGGCGCATCGCGCTCCAATCAAATTTCGCTGGAACAACAAACTTGCTCTACAACACGAACGGCCAATCGGCGGGGGCACTCACCGTGGTGGAGACCGCGGCGGCGTCGATTACCCAAAACCCCGGCACGTCGAGCGAGACGCGTGTGCTTGTGGATGTCAAAAATGGCGCACCGGGGACGATAGTGGTCGAGGCGGCGATGTACTATCGCCTGGTCGTTACGTGACACAAAATGGCGCTCCTGGAACTTTCCCAGGGGCGCCATTTTGCCATTTAATTTGTCGAATGGTGCGGCATCTGCTAGGATGCACCGCATCGCGCTGCTCACTCCGGCGCGGCTATCGGCCCGGCGTGCGACACATCACGCGCGGGCCTTGCTATGCAGCGCGCCTACCGCGTCAGCACCGGCAATCGCACGTAGTAGGGCGCCGGAATCCCGATACTGGTCGCGGTCGGCGTACTGGTCGGCGTGGGTGGGTCGTCGGCGCGCACGGGCGGTGCGGCATACGGGGCGGCGAGCAAAAGCGCGAGAACGATGAGGGCGGCGATGAGGGAGCGAGGCATTAAGATCTCCTTTCAGATAGAATGGCGACTGCGGAACTTCCGCAATCGCCGCGTTTATGTCTCTGCAAGCAGTGTCACGGATGTGCGTCCTCAGCGCCCCGACACAGCCGTCGCCGTCGCGTCGTACGCCTGCTGGAACGGCGCGTTGTATGCCTGGCTCGTCGCCGCGATCGCGGTGGCCGCGTCGGCGTCGTGCGCATCCAGGCCGCGTCGGCAGAGCTGGCCGGCTTCGGTGGTGACGCACGACACAGGCCGGGTGTCGATGGTCGGCTGGGGCGCGTAGATGGGCGCCGGCGCGGCGGTCGGCGGATCGGTGGGGAGCGGCGTGGGCGGCGGCGCCAGATCTGGGAGTTGGTCGAGCGCGGCACCAGGGGCGGGGAGATCGCGCCAGCGCACCCACACCGCGGTGCCGCTTGCGAGCTGCAGCTGGAGCCACGCATGGCCGATCCGCGCAATCGGCTGCACGCGCGTATCGCGGTCGAGCGCCGTGGCGGTGTCCGGCTGCTGAAAATCAAAGTAGGCCACGATGGCCGCGTCGAGCGGCGCGCCAAACGAGGTCACGGTCGGCGGTGCGGCGGTCGGAGCTACGGGCGGCGCGGTGGGTCGTCCGACGAGTGGCCGCGCCGGGATCTCGTGTGCCATCACGACGACGACCAGGGCAGCAAGTAGCAGAAGCACCGCCGTGATTGCTGCCGACTGCCATGTGATCAGCGGCACCGCTTCGGGTAGCGCTGGCGCTGCGCGCGATGCGGGCGAGATTGCACGCACCGGGCGCGGCATCTCGGGTGCAGCTGGCGCGCTGGGCGCCACCCCAGCGATCACCTGCGCGTCCAGCTCGTTTGGATCGACGATGATGCGACCCGCACCATCGCGGGGAAAATGGACCACCCCCATCATTGCACCTCATGTTCTGTAAAGCTGTAACGGCCGTTCGGGAGACCACGCCCACTCACTAGCCCTGCCTGCTCCCACGCGCCCTTGCGCCCGCGCGCCGTCGACTCCTCGACCGCCAACACGCGCGCCAGGTCCTTGACGGTCCATGCATCGCGAAGCGCGCGGCGGGCAATACGATACTGGTCGGTATATGGTGCGTTGTGGCGTCGTGCCGCATCGTCGGGCAACGCATCCGTGCGATGCGTTTCCGTGTCGCGCTCTTCGTGCGGTTTGGTGCCTTCTGACGCGCTACGCGCGCGCTCGAGCAACGAGGCGTCGTCAGGCGCGGGGAGCGCCGGCGTGGTCTCGCCGATTCGCATGCCATCCAGCGCCGTCGCGATGTATTCGAGGATGCCGGCGAGGTCATCAGCGAAGGCCGGCGCGCTGAACATATCCCTGCCGTGCGCGCCGTACACCGTCTGTGCCGCCTCGTTCATGTTGCCAGCGATCCGCTGGAGCGTCGTGTCGATCCCGCTGACGAGTTGGCGCTGTGCATCGGCCAACTCCTGGCGCTCGGCGCCCGACAAGTTCGCCAGCCCGACCGTGGCGCGGGTCTGGTGGCGCAGCAGCGTCGCGTCGAGGATGGCAATATCCGCGGCGGTCTGCATCTCATAGCGCTTGACCAGGTGCGCCTGCTTAACCTTCTCGACCAGCTCCTCGTCGCTTACCGGCGTCCAGAGCAGCGCCGGGATGATGATGAAGCCGATGATTCCGATCAGGACCTGCTGCCAGATCAGACCGGTCTCGGCGACGACCGGCTGCGCGGCCCACCAGCTCCACTGAATCTGGAAGGAGTAGTAGATCAGGTACAACGCGGCGCCGATGACCACTGGGAAGCCCCAGGTACGCGCGTGGACCTTTTGCAACAACATGCCACCCGGCGACCAGGGGATCAGGAACGAGACCAGGACCGGCGGCGCCAACACCAAAATAGCGGTGTAGGCGACGGCAACCACTTTATTGGTGGTCAGCCCAGATTGGACGCCCCACCAGTAGACCGCCGAGCCTCCCATGGCGACCAGGGCCAGCAGCAGCAGCATGGTTTTGGCGTCCGAGCCGTGCGTGCCCTGGCGCTGGGCGCGCATGACTTTGCGATAGGTATCATACATAAACGCACCTCCTACACTTGTCATGCGGCGGTGCGTTTGGTATCATCGCATCGCCGCATTACCTACACTAATGCGGTCACTGGCCCGGCGTGTTCGTCGCACGCGCGGGCCTTGGTGTTGCCTACGTCAGAATCTCCTTGTCGTGTCCGTTCCGCCGCTCGCGCGCCTCCAGCCGACCACGCAGCGTGGACTGTGCGACGCCGAGCAGTGCCTCGATCTCGCGCCAACTCGTCGCACGCGGCTCGCGCAGCGCCTGTGCGATCTTTGGCAGGTCCAGCGCATCGGCTGGCGGAGGGGGTGCGGCAGCTTCCTGGAGGCGTGCGATCTCGGCGTCGCGCTGTGCGAGCAACGCCTCAAGCTCGCGCGTGCGCCGCGCCTCCTGTGCAAGATCCGTGCGCGCTTGCGCAGCGGCGTCCTGCTGTTGTGCGAGATTGTCCCGGAGCTGTGCGATCTCCGTGTCTCTGTGTGCAAGCTCCGCGCGCAACTGCACATCAGCCGCATGCGTTCGCACATCGGCCTCGCTCAGGCGGTGGAGCAGCACCGAGACCGCGTAGGCCAGGCCAGCCAACGGCGCCGAGGCGATCAGCGCCAGCATTGCCGCGAGCGGATCGAACAACGCACCAGCGTAGGCACTCGGCACTTTGAGGCCGTAGTGCGCGAGCGAGTTCATCAACACCGCCACTACCACGGCGGCCAAGCTGACATTGCGCGCGTACCGGCGCAGATCCGGGCTGGCGATGACCAGGATATTGACGCCGATGTACAGCACCTCGAACCCCGCCGCCGCCAGGCCGGCGGCGATCTGACCGCTCTCCGGCACGAGATAGGCGTAGACGCCGACCGCGCTCGGCACGGCCAGCAGTGGCACGCTCAGGAGTGCCAGGAGTTTGCGGCGCCACGTGTTATTCATGGGACTCCTTCTGTTCTTTCAGTGTCCGCACGATCGCCGCACATCGCTCGGCGGCACGCAGATTGACGAGCGGATCGTCGGGACCTTGCCGCTCCAGCGTCCGCGCGGCCAGTTCGATGATCTCGGCGGCGAACGCCTGGCGCGCCGCGTCGTCGGCGTCGGGCGCGATGACAGAGGCCGGGCCGAGATCAGGAAACTCCCGCACGATATTGCGCTCGACGAGGCGCATGTGTTCCTCCAGCGAGAGCAGCGCCAGGAGTCGCTCGGCGTGCTCCCTGGCGCGCGCCTGCGCCTGAGCCTCGACCTGCTGGCGATCGAGCTGCTGCTCCAGCTGCGCGATCCGCGCCGCCTGCTCGCGGAGCACCGCCAGCAGCGCCTCCACGTCGCTTGAAGGCCGTGGGCTGCTCACTCACTCGCTCGCTCCTTCTTCCGCGCAGCACACCGCGCACGCCGCCAGGTGCGCCACGAAGGCATCCCGCGCCGGATCGGGCTGCTGCGGCACGTCGGATGCACGGCCCCGCTCTGCCTCGTCGAGCAACGCGGCGAGGCGGGCGACGAGGCGCTCCAGCACGGAGCCGCAGCTCCGTGCGACGTAGGCCCGCGCGTCCGCGACGGCAACGGCCTCCGCCACGGTCAGACGACTCATCCACTCACTCATTCGTTTTCTGCTCCTTTCTCAGCCCCTCAATCGCCGCCCGTAGCCGCGCCAGCTGCGCTACAGAGCAGCTAAAGCGCCCGCGCTCGATTTGTGAGATCCATGGCGTTGAGACGCTGGCACGCTCGGCTATCTGGTGCTGCGTGACGCCGAGTGCGTGGCGACTGCGGCGCAGCCAGCGGCCGATCTCTGCCTGCCTGAGATCGGGCGACGAGGGGAAGATGCCGAGATCCGCGCCGCGCTCCAAGATCTCTTGGCAGCGCTCGGCATTGATGCCCTCTGCGCCGACGATGAGGCCGTACTGCTGCGCCGCGTCCAACATTAGCAGGAAGCCGGCGCCGTCCACCGCCGCCTGCCACTCGTCAGGAGTCTGCGGGTCGCTCATCATTTGCCCCCAGCTCGCGAATCAAAAACTGCATTGTCGCCTCGTCGATTTCAAGCCAAAGCGACCAGCCTTGTGAGCGGAGCGTAATCAGCGCATCGCGCACATTGCCGTCCTGGCCGAAGCGCTGCGCGACCGCCTCTAGTCGATCGGCCTCCGCGTCCGGCACGCCCACCATCGTGATCTCGAACTCTTTCCGGCCGAGATCGAGCACGATCTCCAATCTGGCGCCGTCGAAGCGCCCCGCCCGTAGACGCTTGATCATTGTCGCCTCGCCTTCACGCGCTCTTCGCCGGCCGCGCACGGCCGCGCATAGGCGGCTGCATCTTCTCCATCAACTCGACGATGAGCTGCCCGCAGATGAGCGCGTAGCCGTCGTCCTGTTGCGCCCGCTCCTCGATCAGCCGCATCAGCATCCCCTCCAGGAACAGCTTCAGCAGCATGGCAAATACCCGATCCTCGACTGAGAGCGAGTAGAGCACTGCAATCACTCGCCGCGCCTGTTCTGGATCAGTCCGTGCCTCGCTGGCTGCCGAGGCGGCCTCCTGCGCCGTCGCGGGATCGACCTCGCGATACAGTCGGCGGATGTCTTCAGGCCGCATCGCTTGCTCCTCTCGCTTTCGCCCAGGCGTCGAACAGGCGCCCGAAGTCGATGTGCCGGCCATGTTTCCGCGCCGCCTCATAGTAGAGATCGACATCGGCCCACATAAAATCGAGGATCGCTCGCGCCGCCGCCAGCTCGGCGAGCAGCACACTCCCGGCTTCGGCGCGCTCGCGCTCGGCTATCGCGTCAGAGCGCCAGGCGTCCGCGACCGCCACAGCCACGTCATGCGCCTCGTACAGCATATCGAGGTGGTCGCGCGCATCCTCGACGGCCTCAATAAGGATCGTGATCTCGGCGCTTTCGTCGTCCTGCGGGTCGAAGGCGGCGATGATGGCATCGCGCACGTCGGCGTACTCGCGCTCGGCTGTTTCCATGCGCGCCCGGAGTGCCAGATGGCGCGCCCAGGCCTGCTCCAGCTGGCGCTTCAGGCAATCTGTCAGATAGACGGCACAAGCGCCATCGGCGTCGAGCACAGCGGGCGCGCCGCAGCGTTCGCATGTGCCGGTGCGGATCTCCCTGTCGCTCACGCCGGCACCTCGCTCTCGACCGCCTGCTCGATTTGCCGCCGCGCCGCGCCGATCCGCTGCGCCAATGCCTCATAGGTCCGGTCGTCGAGTTGCTCGGAGAGGTCCTGCAGATCCGCCTCGCACGACCGCAGCACGCCTAGCTCGTCGCCGACGAGGCCGTGCGCGATTCGTGCCTCCACGCCGGCGACGGTCTGCTCGACGATGGCCGTCAGGAGCGGCGGCGCCTCGGGCGCATCGGCCACCCGATCCGTCACTGTCGCGTTCAACGCCAGCATCCCCGCCTGCGCCTTCAGCGCCAGACTAGAGAGCAGCTGCTGTGCGGCGAACCGGAGCGCCTGCGCAGCGATCGAGGCGGCTGGTATCGGGACACCAGCCGCCTGCGCCTCCTGTCTCAGGCGCTGGAGGGCCACCTGCGCCTCTGTGTGGAGCTGATACGTCAGCATCTCCAACACACTGGCCTGGACCAGTGCCTGGCGATCCGGTCCTGCGGGCGCAGCTACGGGGACAAGCGGCGGCGGGAGCGCGGCGGGTGCGAGTGGGGTCAGCGCTGGCGCCGGCGGTGTAGGTGCAGCGGCGCGCGCGATCTCCTCCTCGCCGCCTGGCGGGGGCAGGGCTGGCTGGAGCGGGGTCAATGCGGCCGGGAGCGGGGGCGGCGTTGCGGGCCGGGCGGGAGGGGCTGGAGGCGTGCTGGCCGGGCGGGAGGGCGCAAGGCGCTGTTTGACCTCCTGGACACTCGGAGGAGGTGCGCCGGTGCGCACCTCCTCGACGATCTCGCCGACGAGGGCCGGGTCAGCGCTCGGTGCCGCCATCGCGTAGAGCGCCGTGGGTGGCAAAGCGGAAATTATTTCCGGTTTGTCGCCGAACCGCTCGGCGACATTCATATAGTTGCGCGCGGTGCGCTCTTCGATCCCGCAGCGCTCCAGGAACGGCCCCCAGGTTCCGTGCTCGGCAACCTCACGGGCCGCCAGTAATTCGCGCCCGATCTCGACGATCGCCCGGCGACCAATCGAGATGATCTTCGCGGCGTGGGTCTCCAGGACAAACGCCTGGGGCGAGGTCAGTCCGGCCGCCGTGTAGCGGCCGAGCTGGGCCTCATGGTCCGGCAGGTCCTCAGCAAAGAGCTGAGTCTGCTTGTAGAGAAGATCGGTCGTCATGCCGCTCTCGCTTTCTTTTTGGTCGTCTTCTTGGGTTGTTCAGTTAGATCCCCCGGCGCCAGACCCACCGCCTCTGCGATCGCTCGTGCCGTGATCGGCAGACTGCGCATCACCAGGCCGCCGAGATCGACAGTCGTGCAGAACATTGTCAGTTGGCGCCTCACCACGATCTGATAGAGATACTGCGCCGCCACGGCGGCGATCTGCTGATTGACCATCAAACTCTGCGCATTGTCCTCCATCGCCGCCGCGCAGTCCGCGCGGGGCCGCACGGGCGCCTCCTTGAGCAGATCGGGATAGACCAGGTGCGGAGATGGCAGCGCCGCGCAGATGCCGCCAAGGGAAAGGCAGCCGCGCAGTAGCTCGCGGTTGACCGTGTTGCCGACCGCCACCTGGCCGCTGTGCTCGTGGTTGCCGCAGTCGAGCCAGATCGGTGGCGTGTGGTCGGCGAGCAGATCGGCGATCGCCCCCCGCCCGGTCGCGCTATCGACTGCGCCGACAAGGATCGTGAGGTCGCTCCGGCCGCGGAGTCGGCGCAGTAGATCAATGGTCGCCATCTCTGAGATCGCTGCGATAGAGAGCCCCAACGCGGCCGAGAGCCTTGCCGCGAGCGTCTGCGCCTTGTTCTGCCCGATCTCGGCCGGACAAAACAGCTGCCGCCCGACGTTTTTGCGCTCCACCACGTCGCCGTCGATAAAGGTCAGGTGCAGCGGCCTCCCGCCTGTGTCGCGCAGGTGGGAGGCGAGCCGCGCGAGCGACTGCGCAATGTGTGAGCCCGTACCACCGCAGCCAACCAGGATCGCGTGAACAGGGAGGTCGCTCGGCAACACGAAGGGGATGGGCGGGTCAATCGATAAGGTCTGCATCATCGCCCTCCTGTAATAATGTGGGTACAGCGTCCAGGGCCGCTTGCTCCGTTGGGAATGACCAGCGCCGGTTCTCGGAGTGATGGAGCGGGTACTGACCGTGCTTGGTGTAGATCAGCAGCGCGGATGCGCTGCCCCGCCCGTCTGCGACCACCAGGAGCGACTCATCATCGATCCCGGTCTCTTCCTGATACAACACGGTTCCCGCTACATGGATCTGGCCGTTCTGCAGACGGCCAGTCCCGCCGGCATCCACAAACGGCCCGAGATTGTCAAAGACGAGCGCGGCTGGCACCTCCAGTCGCGCGCCGTAGACGTTCAGCCGCACACGGATCTCCGGCCGCGTGAAGATCCGCCCGACGACCGCCGAGACACTCACGCCGCTCGCCGTGTCGTCGCGGTCGTCGGTTGCACTGAAGTACGCAGCCATCTCGTGATGGCTGTGGATGTCACAGAGCACGACGCCGCGCGCGGGCATCGCGTAGGAGACGCGCGCGCTGCTCGCGTCCTGGCCGGTGGGGGCGATGAGGCGCACATCCTGATCGCGCCAGATGAGAAAGTACTGCTTCTCGATCGGCCGCAGGATCGCGCCGTCTCCGCCACCAGCACGCCGCGCATCGGCGAGCAGTGGTGCGAGGAGCTGGCCCGGCAGTCGCTTCGGCCAGGCGCGGTAGCGGACGTGCGGCAGCAGCGCGGCCAGGCCCGGCACGGCCATGGCGTCGCCGACGCGGATGAGGATGTCGAGATCGCGCGTGACGCCGCGTTTCCAAATACCGTTCGCGGCCCACACCCAGGTGATGCCTGGCTGTGGGGCGGGCAACGGCGCGGCCGGTGTGGCGATGTGGCGCCGGACCAGGCTGGAGAAGGTAGCGGCTAAGTCGCTCATCGCCAGCCTCCCCACAGCCGGCCCGAGAGCGCCGTCTCAAGCGTTCGTCCCGTCGGCTCCAGGTCGCCGAGTGGATAGGACTCGGCGCCTGACTCCTCCAGCGCCGCCCACTGGGCGACCACGGAGACCGGGTAGGCTTTGCTCTTGCCGCCGGCGATGTGGAGGTTGAACTGGCTGTCCTCCAGGAAGAGCCGCAAAACCTTCAGAACCGTGCTCGGCGCGGCCCAGGGAATGTTTCCCACGTTGCCCCAGCAGATCCGCCCGTCGCCGTAGCAGTTCGGAAACGGCGCGTGATAGAGCGGCAGGCCGGCGTTGATCGTGTTCGGTCGCTCAGGCGCAAGCGCCCAGATCCGGTAGTCGTTGCCCCACCCACACCAGACGAGCGGCGGCAGCGGGATGGTGTACATCCGCTCCGGCGTCTGGAGCCGCGCCGTGCGCGGCGCCACATAGGCGACGTAGAACGGATCGCCGTCAATACGGCCGGCGCCGATTGTGCCGCCGGGCAAGAGCCCCAGGCTCACAGGGACACGGCCCAGACACTGGGCCAGTGCATCGGGATGGACCGGGTAGGAGCGCCAGCAGCCGTTGCTGTCGCGCCGCGTGAGGAGCACCATATCGTCGTAGATCCGCAGCTCGGCGAGCGGCTCTTTGCCGACCACGACCACATCGGGCCGATGTGGGCGGGAGTGCATGAGGCACCTCCGCCAGGGCCTCTGTCGGGTGGTCTCGATTGCCTTATTAGTCGTCGCCATCAAGCACCTCCGTTCCATCGTCACCCAGGTTGTAGGGGTAGTCGTCGGCCCAGGTCGGATCGGCCCGCCCTTCGGCGCCAGACACCAATAGCTCGATCAGCGTCTTGGTCCGCGTGGCCTCCTTAGCCAGCGGCGCCGCGAGTTCGCACAACCTCGCGGAGAGCGCGAGAAGTGCCTGCGAGTCCGTCGCGACATGCGCATGCCAGATCTCGTAGGCGGAGGCGATCTGCTGCGCCTCCACCGCGAGCTTGATGAGATCGCGCGTGTCGTTCCAGGTCAAATCGGATCGCCCCTCGTAGACATGCAAAATTTCCGAGTACGAGGTGTCCGCGAGGCAGTTATCGGTCTGGCCGAAGGCGTAGGCTAGGAGCCTCCCCATCGAGGCGCCGTAGGACGAGGGCTCGGCGTCGAAGGCCGCACACAGATCCTCCATCGGCGTCCCTGGTGGCAGCTGCGACGCCGCCTCGAGCACGTCGGCCAACTCGTCGGTGTGAGGCCCGGTATAGTGGCCCAGATCGACGCCGAGTCGCCACTGGGTCCGATCGGCCAGCCACCACAAAAACACGGTCAACGCGTCGTACTGTAGCTCCTCCGGCTCCACGTCGAGCCCGTCGCCCATCGCGAGCTGGACGCCGATCCCGTAGAAGGCGGGGTTGGGCTGCTGGAGCTGCCACTTGCCCTCGACGAGCGAGGAGAGGCAGACGTCGTCACCCTCACCATGCCCGAATGCGCCTGCCACGATGTCCCCGTACACGACCAGCTCGAAATCCCAGCTATCCTGGAGCGGGAACATGTGGCGATTGACTAGGCTGAGAAATGTCACGGCGACCGCGTACAGGTGCGATGGCGTCACCGCGCGTGCAGCGACGTGCTTATCGTAGGCAGCCGGGAAATGCTCGGCGAGCAGCTGCGCAGCCAAGAGCCCGGCGCGGTAGCCATCGGCCTGATAGCCGGAGAGCGGCGACCGGGGGCGGTAGGAACGCGCCGTGTCTACCACCCGGACGGGCAGCTGGGGGCGGCGGCGGCAGAGAGTGGCTCCACGCGGCTGCATAGCTGTGCTCCTTCATGGCTGGGCTGGTGGTACATCTCGGCCTCCGCCGCGTCCAACGCCGCTTCGATCTCAGCGGCGGCTGCGGCGGCGCTGGCGAACGTGTAGGCGCCGCTGGCAAGGTCGTGGAGCACGCGGCGCTGGGCAGGAGCGAGGCGGGTCGTCGCGGTGGCGACAGAGGCGCGCGGCACCTCCCTGAGCAGCGCGGCCAGCTCGGCGCCGGACAATCCCTTGGTGCCGGCCTTCTTGACGAACTCGACGGTGATCAACTCCTGCTCGCCGGCAGTGCGTTTCCCTTCCTCGATCTTGGCGGTCGCCACGTCGGCGAAGCCCATCGAGACGAGCTGCTGGCGAATCGTCTCGTTGTCTGTCTCCGCAGAGACACTGAACTCCTGTCCGGCGACGATCACGATCTTGGTTGCGGGTGTTTCGGTGGTCATGGTGTTCCCTTTCTGGTATGATGAGGTTTCATCGGGCGGCCGTTCCCTCCGCCCTGGCCCGGCTGTTTCTGGCGGCCGGGCCTGTCTGTGTCTACTCCGTCTCCCTGGATAGCCCCGGCAGCGGCGGCCTCGGCAGCGGCACGTCGTCATCCCAGAGTTTCGCCAGCCACGCCGGCACCTCGCCGCGCTCGCCGTCGCCATCCTCACGCCACGCGCTCGCTGGCGCCTCCGCGCTCGTCCGCGCGTGAGCGGCGATGAGCAGCGCGGCGTAGGCGATGTCCAGGATCTCACGCTGCGCATCGAGGTCGAGCGGCATGCCGTCCGCCAGTTGGCTCTGGCAGGTCTGAACGCGGATGGCGGCGGCGCGGACCTGGTCGTAGGTGTCGAGTCTGGTGGTCATGGCTTGCTCCTCTACGCCGCCAGCGGCATCCTTGGCATCCCCTGCCCTGCCCACCACGCCTCCCCCACACGTCGCACGGCCCGCCGCATCCGCCGATCCGCGCCGTCCGGTGGCGCCGACGCCCGCGCCGGCAGCAGCGCGTGGAGCATCGCGGCGTAGTCAGCATCGGCGCGCATCCGCTCCTCCACGCGCTGTAGGGCGTAGCTGATCGTCGTGTGGTCGCGGCGGCCCAGCCGGGCGCCGATCATCTCCAGAGAGAGCTGCGGGTAGGCCGTCCTGAGCGCCCAAGCGGCGGCCTGGCGCGCCTCGACGATGTAGCGCCGGCGCGAGCTGCTGATGAGATCCGCGCGGGTCAGGCCGAAAAGTATTGCCACGCGGTCGACGAGATCGTTCATGTCGTTGCCTTTCTGGTGTAAAATGAGCCTTCAGTGGGGCGCCGTTGCCTTCGCCCCCGGCCTGGCTGCTTAGGACAGCCGGGCCTTTTTTATGCCGTGCGTTCCTTGAGGCGCCGGAACGAGCTGATAGGTAGCCAGATTTGCTCGCTCTCGCCGGCGATCCGGTCGGCGACACGCTCGGCGCGCAAATCGCCCGGCGTGGCGAGATCGTCGGGCGCGACGTTGGCTGTGATGACGGTCGGCCTCCCGATGCGCTCATTGAGGAGCCGCTCGATCCGGGTGAAGCGCCAGTCGCTGGCGGCCTCAGCCAGGTGCGATCGCGCCAGTTCGTCCAGCACGAGCAGGTCGCACGTCAGCAGCGCGTCGAGCAGCCGGTCGGCCATGCCGTCCCTGAGCGCCGCTGTCAGCTTGTCCAGCAGCCGACCGGCGGTATGAAACCGCGCCGTGTGGCCGTCCTGGACGCGCGCGTTCGCGATGGCCGCGGCCAGATGCGACTTGCCGGCACCGTAGGCGCCGTGCAGGTACAGCCAGCCGCGCGGCTGATTTGCGTAGGCCCGCGCACGCCGTACCCCATCGGCGAGCAGCGTACGCTGCGCCGCGACGCTGATCTGCTTGCCCTCCCAGGTCGTCCCTTCCAGCTTCCGATCCAGCCGGAGCGAGCCAAAGGTCCGATCCGTGAGCCCGCCCATCTCGTCGCCCAGCCGCGCGGTGCGATCGGCGAGTTGTTTGGCGTAGGCCGCGCATCCGCACGGGAACAGGCGGCCCCAATTGGGGTCGCCGTAGGGGACGGCCAGCTTGTAGTAGCCCGCCCCCCCACAGCCACGGCATTCAGGTGCCGTTATCGCCGCCTTCAGTGGCGCGGGACAGGGCGTCGGCGAGGAGGCGGTCGCGCCAGCCGGGGTCGCGGAGGTCCGATCCGCCGCTTGGTCCGTGCTTTCCGTGGTGGGCGGTGGGGTCACGTCCAAGAGCCGGGCCAGGTGGCCGGGCGCGATCTGGCGGAGTTCCTGGAGGCCGCTGTTGTCTTTCATAGGGCTTGCCTTTCTCCGGGGCAGCGAGGCGCAGGCGGGTGACAAAGCGCCCGATCGCTTTGTCACGGTCCTGGCCGGTGTCCGCAGCATCTGCGAGCATGTTGTCGAGCGACTGGAGGATCGTGTCCGGGTCGTAGTCGTGATCAAGGATTTCCTGTACAGTTGTCGGGTTGAGTCCCCGATCCGCCAGGTCATTCGCAAATGTGCGCGCCCCCCCAACACCAACACCAACGAATCTTTTATGATTCTCATGATTCTGAGTCGCATCGGTTTGCGGCGTCTCTAAGCCGTCCGCGGCGTCGAAAATTGACTCCTGTGTCAATTTTATTGATCCCAGGATCAATTCTTTTGATCGTGGTGTCAATTTTATTGATCCTGGGATCAATTCCTCCTCGGCGCTCGGCGGAGAAATTGACACAGGTGTCAATTTCTCGCCGTGTTTTGAGGTGCGAAGTGTAAAGCGTTCTTGCAGATCGGCGTTCCGATCCCAGTCCAGCCAGCCCGCCCCCTCGAGCTCTTGCAGCCAGCGGTAGACACTCCGTTCGGTGGTGTCCATAGCCGCCGCAAGGGCATCGAAATCAGGGGCAATGCCCTTCCAGCGGAAGGCAAAGAGCACGCCCCAGAGCCGCATAGCGGCGGGCTTGATAGAGAGATCGAGGATCAGGTCCTGCGGGATGGCCGCGAACGGCACATCGACCTCGATCCGTTGTCGAGCAGGGTGACGAGCTGGCATAAGCATTTCCTTGTGTTCAACAACTCACGCGGCCGGCCGGCGCGCGCCGGCCGGCCGCCAGCGCCACAACGTCAGGCGCGGCGTCTGCGCGATGCATGCCCGTAGCGTGTACGGCGGCGGCCAGGACAGATCGCCGCCCGCTCGCTCCTCCCTGGCCTCGTGCGGTTCGCGCGCAGCTGCGGCCAGTGCCGCCGACAGCGGCAGCAGCTCCCGGACGGCGATCTTATGCAGGCACTCGATCGTCGGCGCCTCCTGGCATGTGCAGTGGCTGTGCGTGGCGACGACGCCGCCGACGAAGCACACAGCTCCTTCCGGCGCCACCTTCCAGCCGCCGCGGATCAGCAGCTGGCCGGCGGCGGCCACTCTCTCGGCGCGCCAGGGATGTTCGGCGCCGAGCTGGGCCACGGCGGCGCGGATGGCGGCCGGGGTGGGTGTGGTGGTAGAATACAAACGCGGCATGAAGGCTCTCCTTTGTGCTGAGTGGATATGGCCTGCGGCGCCGATTTCGAGGCAGCGCCGCAGGCCTTTGCTTTTTGTGAGGTTATGGGCACTTTGCTTTTGTGATTTTTGTGTGTTTTCCTCCTTCATTACTACAGGGGGGGGGCGCGAATCCCTCACCCGCGCCCCCACGCGAAAACCCAGATCCTCTCTCGCACGCAAACGAGCGTATAGTGTTGTGACCCGCTAGTACATGCCTCCTCCTTTCTCGTGAGCCGAACGCTCGGCCCGCGCGGCTGCGCTGTGTCCAATCGGATTGCAATCCATTTGCAATCTGTGGGACAGCGCAAGCGCCCAGGTCGCCCCGTTCGATTCGCGGCGAAAGTCGCCATGTTGCGAAAGAGGAGGATTCCGTGTCAATCATCGCCTTCCCCGATCCCCCGTACGCCCGCCCGCGTCGCCGCTTGTCCGATCCCTCCGCCCCACCGATCCCTGATCTCGACGCGAGTGTCGCCGCGTTCCTTGCCGATCAGCACGCCGCCGGGCGTGCGAAGCTCAGTTGTAAGCGCCACGCCCAATCGCTCCGCCAGCTCGCGCACTGGCTTGACGCCGAGTGCCTCTCCTGGCACGAAGCGACCGCGCCCCAGCTGCGGCGCTTCGTCCGCAGTCGCGCGCATCTCAGTGCCAGCTCGCGCGCCAATCTCGTCTGGACGCTGAGAGCGTTCTATCGCTGGTCCGTTGAGGAAGGGCTAATCGCGATCTCGCCGGCCGCCGCACTCACGACGCCGCGCCGGACAAAGCCCGTTCCGCGCGCCCTGAGCAAGGCGCAGGTGCGCGCGCTCGTGGCGTTTCTTGCAGCACAGCACAGGCCGGCCAGTCGCCGCGATGAGGTGCTCATGCTGACCGCGCTCTACGCCGGACTACGCCGCGCCGAGCTGGCGGCGCTGATCTGGGGAGACATCGATCTGCAGAGTGGGGTGATCACCGTGCGGCTCTCCAAGATGGGCCATGGCCGCTCTGTCGTGCTGCATCCGGTCCTGATCGAGGTGCTCGCGCGCTGGCGTGCGCTTCAGGGCGGGGTGGACGAGGGGGCGGTCTTCGACTGGGCGGGGGAGGCACTCAGCCCAGATCGGATCGGGCGGATTATGGCGCGCACGTCCCGCCGCGCGGGGATTGTCTTTAGTGCGCATACGCTCCGGCACACATTCGCCACGCACGCCTACCGGCACGGGCGCGATATTAGAAGCGTGTCACGGGCGCTGGGCCACCAGGAGATCCGGCAGACACTGATCTATGTGGCGTGCGACCCCGAGGACTCGCGGACGGCCGTGGAGAGCCTGCCCGCGCTGGCGGACTGGTAGCCCGTACGAGTTCGAATCCCTCCGCCCCGACCACACGACGACCGAAAGGAGCCGCCCAGGGGCCGAGAGCCGACCGGTTCTCGGCTCTTGGGTAAATGGGGAGGGGGTCAAATCCCACTCTCCCCGCCAAGAGGAGCACCAATGACCGGTGACGCGATCGACAGCGTGTTGATGGGCTTGCAAGCCGTAACTGACCAGGGCGGCGTCGTCCGCCTGGCGGTTCAGGTTGGCGAGACACTTGTGTCTGGGCAACTGACGACCGCAGCGGCGTATCGGGACGAACTGGCGAAACAGCTTGGGCAACCGCTCTCGGAGAAGCTGCCGACCGATTCGTCATTTCTTCACTTGCAAGGCGCACGGATCGTTGGCCTAGACGATGGCGCGAACGGGCATCTGTGGTACCGCTGCCCCATGAGCGCGGTTACAGGGTACGCGGTATTCAGCATTACACCACTCAAGAGTTAGCCGATATAGAGCAGGTCGCTGAAGCGAAACACGAGCTTGCGATAACTCCCGTCCAGCGCCCCGACATCGTAGGCGCCAGCGGTGCATCCGCGTTTCCAGTCGTCAGCGATCTGCTCGATGATTGATTTGTCGATGCGGTAGTGCGCCATCTGGCCGGTTCTGAAGACGATAGTGTAGGTGGGCGGCGGTTCAGTGCTCACAGGTAAGCTCCTTTCTGGAGGATATGGTCCGCTTTCAGGTCGCAGTTCGGGAGGAATTCTGGCGCCAGCCGGCGCCCTGGCCGACGACCGCAGTGGTGCTCTACGACGCCGCGCTGCTCATGGCCTACGCCGGCACGCTGATCGTCCCCGATGCATCCGACGCCGATGTCGTCGAGGCGGCGCTACGCGAGCACCCGGAGGTGATCCAGGTCCGGCGGCTGGGCGGAACATAACGGAGGGCCGATGCCACGCCCCGCGACGAAGATGGAGTACGACCGGGTCTTTCGCTGGCTGGCAAAGGTTATTCCTGACGGATTGACCTGCCCAGCCTGCAAGCGCCCGATCCTGCGCTCGGATGGCGGCGTGCTGATGGAGGCCGATGGACATACGGTCCTCAACGTTATGGTGGTCTGCGGGAGCTGCCGCTATGGGCTGATTTTCTTCCCGCCCGGACGATCGGTCGTTGCGGATCTGTAGACGCCACTCCTCTGATAGCCGCCCGGCGCCGCGTCGCGCGGGCAAACATCGTCGCTTCATCGTATCAGCGGAGTGTAGCGCGTGGCCGACAAGCTCCTGACCCCCGCCGCAGAGGTGCGCGGCTATCTCGGCGCGGTGCAGACGCTGTTCGACCACTGGCGGCGCGCCCAGCGTGAGGTCGAATGCGGATTGGAGCTGGGAGCTACGGACAGCGAGAGTGCGATCTGCGTCGAGGCGCTCCAGCAAATCGCGCGGGCCGTGGCAGACCTCTGCGTTCCCACCGCTGCTGCGCCGACGCAGCAGGCATTGCTTGCCCTGATGGGCGCGCAGATCGAGAGGTACCGGGCGCGGCTGCGTGGGGAGGACATGGACGATACACAGGCCCACAGCGCACTGGAGGAGATGGTTGCCTTCGGCTACGCGCTCCACCAGCTGGTCTTGTGGGCCGACACGGACCTGCCGACCGCAGAGTGGGTGTGAGGTGAAGGTCGGAGTCTACGAGGTTCAGGACTCCAACGGTTACAAGCGAAAGCTTGCCCTGCGCTTCACCGATGTGCTGTTTATCCGATGAAGAGGACATCGGCGAAGTGGAACATGAGCTTGCGGGGCTTACCGTCAGCCGTCTCCACATCGTAGGCGCCGCTCGCCGCACCGCGCTGGAAGTCGTCGGCAATCCGCGCGAGGGTCGCGCGGTCGATACGGTATTGGATATCCAACTCCGGGACAGTTGACCTGAATACGATCCGGTGGATGCTTGGTGGCTCGGTGGATTGGTCCATTGTGTATTCCTTTCATGCAAAAGAAGAGGGCGTGATGGCGATCGAGGCGATTCCGCTCAACGACACCCACGATTTCTACAACGTCTCTGAGACGTTCGAGGTCTACAACCGCGAGTCCGCGCTCATTCTCGATCATCTCTTCGCTCACCTGGCTGTTCTCGAAACGCTTGGACAGCGGTTTCTGCGGCATCCTGTCCTGCGCGCTCGGTTACGCGAACTTTATATGTTCGATATGGCCGACGATACACAGCACCGCGCACTCATCAAGGTTCTGTCGCAGGAAGTAGGGCAATTGGCCCTGGCCTACGCTCAGAGCCTCCAGCTTGATCGTCCCGAAACAGATGAGGAGCGGAGACAGTTGCTGCGGTCCATTCAAGCGCAGATCCCCAATCTGCATGGGGATCTGGAGGCAAGCAACGCCGATATTCGGCGAGCACAAGCGCGATGGGAGCAACAATTCGAGGAATCGCAGCAGCGCGGCCCTGCCTCGCACTGACGAGGCCACGCGCCCGACATTACGATATAACCCTATGTCCCCGGCGGCATTGCCGGCTCCGATCCCCGGTACGGCGTGGTTGTCGAGACAAGCGGCGGCACCACGGATGGGTGATGTACACGTTCATTAAAGAGTTGCGGTAGAGGCAACGCCTATGACACCGGATGAGGTCAAGCGCAGACTCCAGGAAGTGGGGTGGACTGCGCAACAAACGCAAATGGCGAGTCTGGACGCACTCGGCGCCTCGAAGGTTCTTGAGATGGGAGAGGCGATCGAGCGGGCCGTCCAGGGCAAGATCAACAAGGTAAAGGGGCTGCTCCTTGCAACCGATCGGCGACTGGTGTTCGTCAATCAGGGGCTGATCAAGACTCAGTCCGAGAGTTTTCGTTATGACCGAATCAGCTCAGTGCAGTATGAGTCCGGCTTCATGCACACCACGATCTCACTGTTGATCGATAGTCGTACACTGAAGATCGAGGGCATCATCAACGCCGCCGGCGCTTCGTTTGCCGACTATGTGCGCCAGCGCGTTGATCAGCGAACGCAGCCCGCGCCAGCCGCCGCGCCGGTCGATGTTGCCGGGCAACTTGAGCGCTTGGCCGATCTGCGCGAGCGGGGCATTCTGAGCGACGAAGAGTTTCAAGCGCAGAAGCGAAAGCTGCTCGACCTGTAGAGCGGAGCGGCGGGGAACCCCACCCGCCCGCCGCTCCAAGGTGAATACTACGCACGCCTGTGTTACTGCGTTGGTGCGTAGATTACAATAGGTTCATAACGCGGCGCAGCATGGCGCCGTTAACGGACCCGACACAGCGCGGTGTCGCGGAACCCAAAGGGTTGATTCACATCCTGGGTTGTCAAAGTGCTTCGACGCAGGCAAAGATAAGCAGCGAGAGAGGCACTGGACATAGTGGGGTAGCCGACCGGCTGGTTACTGAGCGGCAACCCACAACGAGCGCCCGGTCTGTCAGGCGGTACTCAACGCAGTTGACAGGCCGGGCGCTCGTGTTTGCCTGTCATCATACACCAACAGATCCCCCGGCTGACACTCCAGCTTCTCACAGAGCTTCGTCAAGGTGTCACGATCAACACGCAGCGAACGGCCACCCCAAAGCGCCATCGCTGTATTGATATTGACTCCTATGTGCTCCCCCAGCTCCGTGGCTGTTTTGATTCCCCGCGCTTCCGCGACCGGTCGTACATTCCACCATACTCGCTTTGCCATTGCAAAACCTCCTCGCTTGCTGTCCTTCCAAAGATAGCACGGCTTTTGTCGTTTGTCAATACCTTCCTATTTAGGTATTGACAAACGACAAATCTATGGTATCATAGGTACATAGGAAGCTATGATTTAGGCATCAAGGAGCCACCAATGGACCGCACCAAGATCGTCCGTAACCGCGAAAACAAGGATTGGGATGTTTTCGTGGATGGCGAGTACATCGGCAGCCGCGAGCACTACGCGGAGGCCGAGCAGCTGCGCACCGAGGCGCTTGCACGGCTGGACGGACGGCGCTAGACGCCAAGCGGCCCAGGAGTGCTACGAACACCCCTGGGCCGCTATCCAATGAACCGAAACCTGACACAAGGAGCATACCACCATGACGACGAACATGCAACTATCCACCGACGATCAGATCGGGGCCGCCTTGGAGGAATTGGTCAAGGACACACAGCGGCTCTACGACGCGCGCGACACGGGCGACGCTGAGGAATGCGCCTTCTGGAAGCGCCAGCGGAACGCCTTCATCCGCGCGCAGGGCCAGTGGCTCAAGGGCGTTCGGCCCACGCCCACGCCGTCGGGCTACCTGATACCGTCCGCCAGCCGGCCCGGCGCCGTGGAGCATCGCTGCTACCAAATCGGCGGCGTGTGGACCTGTACCTGCGAGGCCGGGGAGCGCGGCGAGTTTCACTGGCATCCGGCGCTGATCAATGCCGTCGAGCTGGCCGCCGAGCGGGCGGGACTGCGCGAGCGGCTGGCGGCGATTGGCGACACTCCCGACACCGATGTGTCGCCAATCTTCTGTCCTGGCGACGATCCCTGCTCGCCTGAGAACCCCTGCCCGATGCACGCGGCGCTCGCAGCAGGGGACTGGGAGTTGCCGTTTTTCCCCTTGCCGGAGGAGATTGAGCGCGAGCAGCGACTGGCGGCGATTTATGCCGAAGCCGACGACTGGTATATGGCCGCGTAACTGCGGTACGACTGCGGCGCCGGTGCGCTACCGGCGCCGCTCTCGCTTAGAGGAGAAACCGGCTATGATCACCATCACCAAGCGCGACGCGACACTCACCCTGACCCGTGGCGCGCAGACCTTTACCCTGCCGGCCAGCGAGGCGCCGCAGCTCATCGCCGCTATCCTGGCCGAACTGGGCGCGAGTGGCACGCGCTACCAGCAGGGCTACCAGCTCGGCGTCCAGGATGGGCTGATTGAAGGCTACAGCCGGCGCGACCGCGAGTACATCGTCGCCGCTGAGAAGGCACAGCGAGCGGCGCGGCTGGCCGAGTACGGGGCGCTGCTCGCGCTGGTGAGCGACGCGCGGACGGCATAACATAGACGATAGCCGATAGACGATAGCCGAAAGACCCATCAACGAACTATCGGCTATCACCCTATCGTCTATCGGCTATGTAGAAAGCGAGGCACCACCAATGACTGACCCCCAACGCCCGATCCCGACCCGCCGGCCCGTCAACGACCTGTCCCGAGGTCGTGCCGACGAACGCCGCCAGACCACTGATGGTCGCACCGCAGTTACACCGCAGGCCGCCGAGGCCGAGCCGGAGAGCGAGCGCGCGTTCCCAGAGAAGCCGGCGCCGGTGCCAACGAATCGGCCCGTGCCAACGTTCACGGTTCACGCGCTACTCGACGACTTTCCTTTCGAGGTCTCTTTCAGTGGCACCGCCGAGCAGTTCAAAGCGACCGTTGCGCGGCTGCGCGAGCTGGGCGCGGTTCCGCCGACCGTGGCGGCGCGCCAGGCAGCGGCTGCGGAGAAAGCACGTGGGGCGCCAGCCTGTCAGTGCGAGAGCTGCGACCGTTACGGCAAGCCGATGAAGGAGTCGACCAAGAAGCCGGGGAGCTTCTACTGCCCCGGCCGGACGGGGATGGATCGGGGGAATGCGATCTACTGCAAAGAGCGGGCATAGCGGAGATGCCCCCAGGACGCGCCAGGCGGGCCGCTGTAGCCTCCCTGGCGCCCGAGTCGATACAACACAGAGGAGGACTCGAGTGTCTGACAATTGCATTCCCGCGAGCGAACTGCTCCAGCTACTCGCCGCGCTGCGCGACACGAGCGCGACGCACACAGATGTAGAGTCAATCGAGCTGCGTAACTACCTGCGCGGCGCGCGACAGGGCCGCGAACAGGCCGCAGAGCGCCTGGAAGAACTGCTCCGCGAGTATGGCATCGATGCCGCTGAAACAATGCGCTTCCTGGAGGAGTCACGCGGCGGCGGATAGAATGAGGAGGAATCACATGCCCAGACAGGATGTCCCGCTGTTGTCGCGCGAGCAGCTCGTCCCGGCGCTCGCGCTCGTCTACGCCGCCGGCATCGCCGATGCGCTCAAGATCCCGTTCGCCACGCCAGATCCAGAGAGCGCGGCGCTCGTCGCGGCGGCACGGTCGGCCCACCAGGACGCCGACGAGCCGGAGCCGCCGACCCCTGATCCGGAAGCCGCCCTGATAGGTCAGATCGTCGCCCAGGTCGCCGTCCGTAACGTCGTTGTGGCCTTTTGGGCAGCGCTCGAGCCTGACGAACGCTACGACCCCGCCGACGACCCGCGCGAATCCGAGGCGCTGGCCCAGCTCGCGCGCGTGCTTGGCGACGAGACGGCGGCGCGGGGCGTGGCGGAGGCGCTGTACCTGCTGCGCACACCGCCGGATGCGGGGACGGGGGAGGGGCCAGAGCTGCCGTTGACGCCGGCGGCGTAGGGTGGTAATGATTTGGTAATGGAGTATATACACGTATATACAAGAGGTAGGACAATCGGACTGATTAGTGCGGGCGGGTAGGCCAGCGCTCCCACCCCGCCCCGCCCACACGGCCCGCTGCACGAGAGTGCCGGCGGGCTATTCGGATCTCAGGTCGGACATGCGAGAATAGCAGGACGAAGCAGTTATGAGAAGTGCAGTTCTCAAAACTCCCCTAACATTGGACCTCACCATGCCTGATCTCGCCCTGCTCGATGAAGCGCCCCTCGCTGTCCGCTCGGCGCCAGCCCAGTTGGTAACACATGTGTTACCAACCCTTGACCAATCGCCCTCGGCCGTCTACCTCGCCCAGCTGGCCCCCTCGGGCCGACGGACGATGCAGCACTCGCTGGACACCATGGCCCAGGCCCTCGGCTACGCGGACGCCCTGAACTGTCCCTGGCGCCTGCTGCGCTATCAGCACACGGCCGCGCTGCGCACTGCGCTCGCGGAGCGCTACGCACCGGCAACCGCCAACAAGATGCTGGCCGCACTGCGCCGGGTGCTCAAGGAATGCTGGCAACTCGGTCAGATGACGGTCGAGGAGTACGAGCGCGCGGCCAACGTCAAGGCGATCAAGGCGGAGCGGCTACCGAAAGGTCGCGCCTTGAGCCTCGACGAAGTGACCGCGCTCCTCAACGCCTGTGCGCGAGATGCCACGCCGGCCGGCGTGCGCGACGCGGCGCTGATCGCCTTGATGATCGCCGGCGGGCCACGCCGCAGCGAGGTGGTCGCACTCCAGATCGAAGATTACGATCGCGGAGAGGGGCAGCTGATTATCCGGGGCGGCAAGGGGAACAAAGATCGCACGATCTACGTGAGTGGGGGCGCCCAGGCCGCCCTGGAGGACTGGCTGGTGCTGCGGGGGAGTATACCGGGGGCGATCTTCACCTCAACGACGCACGCGGGCCAGGCCATGACCGACCAGGCCGTGCTCGTCATCCTCCGCAAGCGTGCGACTGAGGCCGGCGTCAGGCCATTCAGCCCGCACGACCTCAGAAGGACGATGATCACCCGCCTCCTGGAGGCTGGCGCCGACGTGGTCTCTGTGCAGCGCCTGGCCGGCCACGCGGACCCGGCCACCACCGCGCGCTACGATCGGCGTGGCGAAGCAGCCAAAAAGGACGCCGCCGAACGGCTCCAGATCCCCCACGTGCCGAATGTCGGACGGCGCACGCTGCCGCTCGACGACTAGTCCGTGCCGTTCGTCCTCTCTGGCGGCGCCGCGAACGCAGCGGTCGCTCCCGGCGCCGCCTCGACCTGGCTGCGCACGCGCAGTACGTCCGCGTGCAACTCCGTCAGGCGCGGATACCATTGCCGGAGCACTGCGATGATCTGTCCGCTCAGATCGCGGATCGCCTCCCGATCGGAGGCAGCCTCGCCGAAATTAGCCTGGACCTGCTCGCTGTACGTCTCGAACAGTTCGCGCAGCAAGGCGCGCTCCATCGCCACGGCGGCGATGTGATCGGTCAGCATGGCCTGGAGCAGGCCGAGCGCGACGAGCGTGGCTTGCTGATGCACGGCCACGTCGCGCATCAACAGCGCGAAGCTGTCGATTTTTGCGCCGATCTGCTCCAGTGTGGGGTCTCCTGGCATTCCTCACCTCTCTTCCCTGGTGGGCTTTATTCTAACAAACGCGCACTAGGCGCGCCAGGATACCGTACGACGGTGACGCGTAGTCGCGGAAATGTGTGTAATTCGCACGCATTCCGCAATGATCAGGCCGAAACGTCTGTGCGCCTGCCGAAGTTTGTATCAGTAGCGCATCAAGTACTAGGTCCGTGCGCCGGAAGACAGTATTGGTTTCCTATTCCATTTGCGCCGCCGTTCCGCTATACTTCTTGCCAGGCGCTCCAGAGAGCAGCCCGGACTCGCAGCGGTAACGCGCGGCTTCCTCAGCACTGAGGATGGCCGCGTTTTTAGTTGGTGGACGACGATGTTTGACGACAGTGGCTACGGGTCCGACCGCTACGTCTACGTGGATGGCACGCGCCATCTCAGCGGGTTCGTGCGCACGCTCCGCCCGGTCGGCGCGGAGACGGGCGCACAGTTCGAGGAGCGGATGGATGTTCTCGCGCGCCGACTGAGCGCGATGCAGGATGTCCGGTCCTTCACCGTCGAGATCGTGCGCCGTGGCGGGGCGGCCGTCGAGTGCGTCGTGGATGTGGTGTTGAAGGTCCCGGCGCCTGCGCCAATCCCGAGCGACGGCGGACAGAGCGGCCCCACGGGTGCGCGTGTCAGCCCGCGTGGCTCTCGCGGCGGCCAGAAGCATGGCCGGTTAGCGCTCGGCTTGAACGGGATCTAGTCCGACTGCTCACAACAACTTAGACCAGCAGCGTTACGCGCGGTCATCCAATGTTCTCAGCTTGAGAACAGGATGGCCGCCTTTTATTTGGACGCTTCCCTCGTCGCGACGCCCGAGCCGGCGCCGGGTGCAGGCCCCGCAGAGAACGCGCCACGGCGGCGGGGGAGCGCAGAGACTAGCTATGGCGACAAGCACGATCGAGATTGAGCGCCGCGCCGAGATCGAAGTCGAAGTCCGCAATCTGCGGATCGACGTAATCGGACTCGGCCAGCGCGCCGACAAGCAGGATGAACGAATTGGGAGGCTGACGCTGGCCGTCAGCCTCAGTGCCGGTGCGTTCATTCTGGCATTCGTGTGTTTTGTGCTCTTGCTCGTGCTGCTCGTCCGCCCATCTGCCGCCGCCGCTAGTCCATCGGCTATCGACTATCGGCTATCGGCTATGTCTGCCGCCCCCGCCGGCCCAGCTGCGCCGCGCATCGCTCTGGTGCGCGGCGCGGCCTCCCCGATTCAGTGGAGGCTGCGATGAACGGGACGATCTGCCCACGCTGCGGCGGCTGGACGGTCCACAGCGGCACTCCGACGCCGCCGCCGCGAATGTGCAACTGCGCCTCCTCCGGCACGCCGTTCACTGCGCCCGTGCAGGTCGTGGCAATCCCTGCCCCGCGCGACGCACTGGACATCCTGGAAGCCCGCATCGCCGATCTGGAGGAAGATCTGCTCCAGCTGCGCGCGCGCGTGGACCAGCAGGCGCATTGCCGCAGCGACTGCCAGGCGACGCACAACGCGCTCGCGGCGATCGTCGTCGGATTGGAGTCGCGTGTCGAAGAGATGGCGCGGCTGATCGCCCGCCTGAATCTGAGACACAACGTATGAGCCGCCCGCAGCCGTCAGCCGAGTGGCGCGTCGTCATCGCTGATCTGGAGGCGCGACGGCGATGAATTGTGCGAAGTGTCCTCATTGCGGCTGGTACGTTAAAGGGCGAGTACGTTGGTGCGACGGGGACTGGTGGCTGGCGTGCTGGATCTGCAGGCGCTGGGTCGCGTGGAGTCGCTAATGTCACCGCCCGAACATTGCGCCGGCGCAGAAACGACAGAGGTAGGCGATGCTCTGGCTACTTGTCATCGGCCTGGTCGTGTTTCTGGCGAGCCAACGCCGGCCAGCACCGCTGGAACTGATGGTGACGATTGAGCCGGCCCCCGCTCGCTCTATCGGCTGCGGGCCGGCGCTGGTGCTGCTGCTGGCGGTGGTGCTCATCCTGGCGCTCACTAGATGAGTATGCTCGCGGTCGCTCAGTCCGACTGCATTGCAAAACAACGGTGAAACAATGCCCTTCCAGCCAGGACAGTCAGGCAACCCCGCTGGCCGCCCACGCAAGGGCGTCGCGCTCGCGGACTTGCTCGACGAGTGCTGGACGACAGACGAGCGCAAGCTGGTCATCTTGCGCGCGATCGAGCAGGCGCTCGCCGGCGACAAGGATGCCCGCGAGTTTCTCTTCAACCGCGCGTACGGGAAACCGATGCAGGCAATCGAACTGAGCGGCCCTGATGGTGGACCTGTCCCTGTTCAGCTCACTGACGCCGAGCGAGCTGCTCGCCTTGCTGCCTTCTTTGAGCGTGTCCGAGCGCGCGGAGTTGGATCAGCTGCTCTCGACGATGCCGCCCTCGCTGACGGCGCTAATCGAGGCGACGACCCAGCTCACCCTTGAGCCCTGGCAGCATCAGATCTGCGCACGTTTACAAGCCCTCACCTGGCAGACCGGCCAGCGACTGCTGATCCATGGCCCGCCGCAGTTCGGGAAGTCGATCATCATCTCGCAGCGCTTTCCGGCCTACGTGATTGGGGTACGACCAGACACGCGTGTCCGGGTGGCCTGCTACAACGTGAGCCACGCGGAGCGCTTCAGCAAAGTCAATCTGGAGCTGCTACGCTCGCCGGAGTACACCGCACTCTTTCCCGACGCGGGCGCGCGCGTACCAACGATCTGCCCGGCCGAGGAGTGGTCTACTGCGGCGCGGACGGCGAAGCGCGACGCCAACCCCAGCTTCAAGGCGCTGGGCCTTGGCAGCGGTTTCACCGGGATGGGCGTGGACACCCTGGTTATCGACGACCCGTACAAGAACGCCCAGGAGGCGCGCTCGGCGGCCGTCAACGTGATGCTGTGGGACTGGTGGACTCAGGTGGTCCTCAGCCGGCTCAACCCGGACACCAACATCGTCGTGATGTTCCACCGTTGGTGGGAGGGCGACTTCGCGGGGCGGCTGCTGGAGCAGGGCGGATGGGAACTCATGCGCTTTCCGGCGATTGCCGACGGGAAGCCAGGCGATCCGACCGGACGAGTGATCGGGGAGCCACTGAGTACACGTTACTCCGTCGCCTACCTGGACGATCTGCGGCGCCAGCAGGGGACGGCCTTCGAGGCGCTCTACCAGGGGACGCCTTACCCGGCCGAGGGCGGACTGTTCAAAGCCGGCCGAGTCCGCTTCGTCGATGCCGCGCCCGTACAGGCACGCCGCATCCGGCGCTGGGACATCGCCGCGACTGCGAACGGCGGCGATTACACGGCCGGGGTACTGATGGCGTTTGTCGCGCCGGGACTGGTCTTCGTCGAGGATGTGATGCGCGGGCAGTGGGACACCGATGCCCGCGATCGTATCATCAAGGAGACGGCTGAACGGGATCGGGTTCGCGGCCACGTGCAGCAGGTCTTTCCACAGGACCCCGGCAGCGCCGGCCTCGATGTGGCACGTGCGTTTGTCCGGCTGCTGAGTGGCTTCAGTGTCACGACGGAACGCGAGAGCGGCGACAAGGTGGCCCGCGCCGATCCTTTTGCCTCGCAATGGAATGCCGGCAACGTCGCGCTCGTGCGCGGCCCCTGGAATAACGACTATCTGGCCGAGGTGCTTGCCTTCCCGAACGGGAAGTACGACGACCAGGTGGACGGCAGCAGCGGCGGCTACAACCGACTCGTCGCCGGCGGCCAGCAGGCCACCCAGACCGACAACCCGCTCTACTAGGAACCCAATGGCCCCACTCAGCGGACAACTGAACGCCCAGACCTGGCAGGAACGGCAGTCGAATAGCGACGCCGACCGCCTGCTCTCGATCGCGTGCGCCTGGGATTACTACGAAGGCCGCCATCCCAGGCCGCTCGCCGTGCGCCCTGGCATGCCCGACGACAACGTGATCATCAACCTGGCGCGCCCGGTCGTCGACAAGGGCATCTCCTTGCTGTTCGGCAAGGAAGTCACCTGGCAGATCGATGAGTCGGCTGCGACGACGACGGATGCCGAGCAGCTGCTCAAGGATGTCTGGACCGCCAACAACAAAATGGTGCTGCTCCACGAGGTCGCGCAGAACGGCGCGCTCGCGGGCCTGTGTGCCGTCAAGGTCAATCCGCGCCCCGGCGACGCACAGCGGCCCTACGGTCTCGTCAACCTCGATCCGTCGAACCTCTCGATCGACTGCGACGACGAGGACATCGACGACGTGGAGCGCTACACAATCCAGTACACCTGCTGCGACGAGCGCGGCAAGGAACTGGTCAAGCGCCAGGAGATCACGGCGAATGAGGACGCGAACGGCCGCGTCCTGTCCTGGTCGATCCAGAACTACGAGGCGCGCGACCACGATCGCGTGTTCAAACCCATCGGGACGCCGATTCTCTGGCCCTACGCGCTCGCGCCGATTGTCCACTGTAAGAATTTGCCGTGCGCCAACAGCATCTGGGGCTACGGGGATCTGGAGGATGTACGGCTGAACGACGCACTGAATCTCATCGCCTCATCCACGCGGAAGATCCTGCGCATCCACAGCAGCCCGCAGACGGTCGCGGAGGGCTTCGACCCATCGCTACTGCGGCGCGATGCGAATCAAATCTGGTGGACCCCAGAGGGCAGGCTCTACAATCTTGAAATGCAGAGCGACCTGGAGTCCTCGCATAAGTTCTACCAGACCCTGCGCGCCGCGTTCTATGCGCAGGGCCGCATGCCGGATGTGTCACAGATCGGGAACCTGGGCGCGCTGACCAACTTCGGTCTGCGCGTGCTCTTCGCCGATGCGCTCGAGCGCACGGCGACCAAGCGGCTGATGTACGGCGGGCTGATTGTGCGACTCAACCGGTTGCTCTGCCTGCTCGCAGGCCACGGCGATAACGTGATCACGACCCTGAGTTGGCCCGATCCGCTGCCGGTGAATCAACAGGAATTGGTCACAACCGTGGCCGCTGAGCAGGCGACCGGGCTCACGAGCGACGAAACACTCACCGGTGTACTGGGCCGCGACTACGCCGACGAGCAGAAGCGCCTCGGCGACGAGCGCACGAAGCGCCGCGCACAGGCCGCCAGCGTAGGGACGACCGGGCCACGAATCGCACCGGCGGATGTGCTGCCACGCGGTGACACCTCCGAAGCGGCGCGGCTGGCGCGGCTGGCGCAGCAGGCAACGCAGGGGATGATGGATGCCTAAAGCGCTCGACACCCTCATCGACGCCCTGCGCGCCGAGCTGGGCCACCTGGCGAACGGTCTTGTGGGCGGGCAGCTCCAGCCGGCGGAGTGGCACAACGCGACCTTGCAGGCGCTCGCGGACTATCACGCGGCGGCCTACCTGGCCGGGCGGGGCCTGGAGATGCTCGACGCGGATGGCGAGACCCTGGTGCTCGCGCAGATCGCCGACCAGGCCGGCTACCTGAACAGGTTCACCGATGCCGTGGAGGCAAACGATCTTTCCGTCGCCCAGATCGCCGTGCGTGCGGGGATCTACGCCGCATCGCTCCGCACAACCTGGAGTCGCGCGGCGACATGGGGCGCCAACCTCCCGTTCTACCCCGGCGATGGCGGGACGGCGTGCCTGATGTATTGTGGCTGCTCGTGGCAGTCGCGGGGCGGCGGCTGGTGGTGGATGCTCGGCGCGACGCACGAGCACTGCGACGATTGCCGGGTGCGCGCGGATGGGAGCCCATACGAGGGGTAACGAGATGCAGATCATCATCGGCGCGATTGCCTACGAGGTGATCGAGGTGGCTGAACTGGCGAGCGAGCACGGCACGCTCTGCGGCGAGATCAGCAGCACGAAGTGTCGCATCCGGATCGACGCCGACATGGCGGCGCCCGTTAAACAGGTGACACTCTGGCACGAGATCATTCACGGCATTTTGTTCAACGCCGGCTATCGCGAGCACGATGAGCAACAGATCGACGCGCTGGCCTATGGGCTGATGCAGGTACTCAGAGACAACCCCATACTTCGGGCGGATAGTGTCCAACGAGTAACACGCCGGCCTCGCAGCACGGAGAAGCAGGTTTGACTCCTGCGCCGCCCTCCCGCTTTACACGCTACTTACATCGGAGACAACACGATGAGTACCCTCACCCCTGAGCAGCCCGGCCAGGCGCCGGCAGCCCAGCAGGCCCCGGCCCCGGCGGCTGGTGGCGCCGAGGAATCCGTCGAGGCGAAGCTCGCCCGGATGGACAAGGAACTGAGAGAAGCCCGCACGGAAGCTGCGAAATACCGCACGACACTGCGCAGCCAGGAGCAGGCGCAGCAGGAGGCGGAAGCCGCGAAGCTGGCCGAGCAGGGCAAGTACAAAGAACTGCTCGAAAAGGAGCAGACCGAGCGCGCGAAGCTCGCCGCGGAGGTCGCCAAGCGCGATCACGAGGCGGCGCAGCGCAAGGCGGCGCGGGACGCGGGGATCGACCCCGACGCGTGGGCCGGCCGCCTGCGCGGGTCGACTCGCGAGGAGTTGGCCGCCGACGCCGCTTCGCTCGCGCAGTCGCTGATGCCTGCCGGCGCACCGCAGATCGGCGCGACGAACCCCGGCGCGCAGCGCGGCGACAAGATAGCGCCGTTCGATCCAAAGAATCCGCCGCGGCTGTCCAGCATCGCCTGGAAAAAGTAAGGCCAGCAGCAAGGAGCGGCGACTCCTTGCTCTGACCGTGAAATCCCATTCTACCACAGGAGCACATCCCCATGGCTATCTCCACCAACGCGCTGACGATGGCACAGTACGCCATCATGAGCAACCAGCCCCTGGTCCAGGCCGTCACGTTCTCCCTGATCGACAATGGCTCGATCATGGCCCGCGACATCCCCTTTACCTCCAAGCAGACGCTCATCGCGAACGGCGTGCGCTGGGAGGGCAATTTGCCGTCGGTCAACTGGGGCCAACTCAACGCCGAAGGCACCTCGACCAGCGGCACCCCCACGCCCTACCAGGAGCAGGCGTACATCATCCGCAACGTGATCGACGTGGACAAGTTCTTGGTCCTCGACCAGAACCAGATCGTCGATCCGCGCGCGGCGCAGCTGGACGCCTATCTTCTGGCGGTTGCGTACGACTTCAACTACAAGTTCTTCAAGAATGACCACGTGACGGGCGACGTGAACGCCATCGTCGGCCTGCGCTACCGCATCGACAATGGCAGCGTCTTCGGCGTGCGCAGCGAGAACAAGATCAACGCCGGCGGCGCCGACATCACGGCCGCCGCGACGGCGGCCACGTTCGGCGCGGCGTGCGAGTTCCTCGACCAGGCGCTCTGGTCAGTCGGCAGTGTCGATGGATCGGGCGTCGTGCTGTATATGGACAGCGCGGTCATACGCCGGCTCGATCGCTTGGCGCGCCAGTTCGCCGGCCAGGGCGGCTTTAGCCAGGCGCAGGACCAACTCGGCCGCTCCGTCCTGAAGTACAAGAACGCGGAACTGCGCGATCCTGGTGTGAAGGCGGACCAGAGCACCCACATCCTGACCACGACCGAGACGGCAGCCGGCAGTGCCGACACCGGCAGCACGTTCTGCTCGGTCTACGCGGTCAACTACGGCGACGGCAAGTTCGGCGGCTGGCAGATGCAGCCGCTCCAGGCGACCGACGTCGGTCTGCTGGAGGCCGGATCGACCTACCGCACGCTCGTGGACTGGGCCGGCGGCCTGATCAACATGTCCACCCGCTCGATCGCTCGCGTGTACAACATCAAGTACAGCTAGGCCCGGCCTGCTGACTCGTAATGACGTGTACGGCTGATTGCCGTACACGTCTCACCCCAAGGAGACCATCCCCATGGCAACCGATGCCAAAACGGCCATGCAGGCCAGTGCGACCAAAACCGCCGCCTTCGACTCGACCGCGATCGACCTCGCGACGCGCTCGCCGCTGTTCGGCAATGTCCTCTGGGCGCGCGTGATCTACTCGGCGGCCAATACCAGCTCGGGCGCCGGCGCGCTGACCTTCGAGGTCCAGGAGTCCGCCGACAACAGCACGTTCGTCAAGCTGACCCAGACGACCGAGTCGGTGCTGACCCTCTCGACCACCGCGCAATCGGGCGAGATCTATATCCCGATTGTGACCTCCAAGCGCTACGTGCGTCTGTCGCTCACCGGCGTCAGCGGCACCGGTGCGACGGTCACGTACCAGGCCGACCTGGTGATGGCCCGCCCGTAAACCCGACCGGGAGTATTTGCGCGCAAATATCACAGGACTCCTATGCCTCGCTCGACCATGACCGCCCTCGTCGCCCGCGTCAAGGCGCTCTGCAACGGTGACGCGACCTTGACCGACGACGACTACCAGACGCTCCTCGACGATCGCGTGGTCGTCGTGGACGCCTTGCTGACCCCGCGCGTGCCGTTCTACACCGAGCATGTGGCGCCGTTCGAGAATCTGGAGAGCGGCAGCGCGTGCAAGATCTTTTACGGCTTCAATACGCTCCTGATCGAGAACACCGACTACACCGCCGACTATCAGCGCGGCATCTTCACCACGCCGGCAGCGGACTACCGGGGGCTGCGCGTGCTGGGGAAGGCCTACGACCTGAGCGCCGCCGCGGCGGACGGCTGGGAGCGGATAGCTGCGCGCTATGCGCTGGAGTTCGATTTCAGCGACGTGGAGGGCAGCTACAAGCGCTCGCAGCAGAGCGAGACGTGCTTGAAGATGGCGAAGCGGTACCGCAAGAAAGCATGGGCCATCGGAAGCACGGTCGAGCGCGCCGACACGCCGCCGCTCGACAGCCAGGACTGGCGCGGCGATCTCTTGAGGCGCGAGCGCGCCGGTTACACGCAGGTGTAGGTGATGCCCACGCTGTCACTCGCACAGAAGGCGTCGATCCGCGCGGTCCATACGACCGACCACACTGATAGCCTCGATCTCTATCGATCGCCGGCCGCCAGCAGCAGCAAGATCGGCGCGGTCGCGCTCGTCACCGCCAGTGTCCCATGCCGCGTCTGGGAGGCAACCCAGGCGCCCAAGCTGGTCCAGGCGCTGCCGGAGATCGCGGCGGCCCGAGCCGAGAAGATCGCCTTCTTTCTGGACACGATCGACGTCCGTCGCGGCGACGAATTGCGCGACGCGGCAGGGACGAAATACAAGGTCGATGGCCTGGGCGTCTGGCAGACCGTCAAGGTTGCCGCGCTTGCGGCCGTTAAGCCGGGGGTGACGACGTGAGCGGCTTTGTTCCTGATGTGCAGGGGCTGAAAGAAGCCCAGGCCGCCGTCGAACAGATCTTTCGCGCGGTGCAGCCCGACGGTGCGTTAGGCGCGGCGGTGCGCGGCGCGGCTGAGGCGCTCTACCAGGGCATCTATGGCCGTACGCATGAGGATACCGGCACGCTGCGCGCGAGCGAGCGGATTGTCTGGGAGGGAGCGCTGATGGCGCGGATCTACACCTCCGACCAGCGGAACCCGAAAGGCGGACGCACCAGCGTCTACGGGCCAGTCCAGGAGGCCGCCGTGGGGATGTACGCTAACACGTTCGCCGACGACGTGCCGGCAGCGGCCGCTGGCGCCATCGCCGCGATCTACGGAGCCCTGCCATGAGCAGCAGTCGTAGCGCTGTCCGCCGGCAACTCGCCGCACTCCTCACCGTGAATGTGAGCGCTGCCCAGGTCGTCTACAACCATCGGCCTGGTGACTTCGGTGGACAGTCGCCGGCGGTCGTTGTCGGCAGCGGCGGCAGCGAACGACCACGGCTGACGTTCGAGGGCTGCCTGGCGACCTTCTACCTCGACGTCGATGTGTTTACACTGACCGCCGAGGCTGCCGTGTCGCCGACCTACACCCCCACCGACAGCGAGGATGCCGGCGACCTGGTCGAGCAGCAGATCGCCCAAGTGATCGAGGATAACCAAAAAAGCACCCTCTGGAACAAGATCGACTACGCCAGCCGCTCCACCACGAGCTTTGTGGGGGTGGATGGGCTGGAATACAAACGGGAGCGTATCCCACTGGCGCTCCAGGTCTACGCATAAGGAGTCACGTTATGCCCCGAACCGCTCTCACCGTCCAGCAGCCCGGCCTCGCCGGCGCAACGCCCAGCTACGGCGCCGCCGACGCGACCAACGGCAACAGTTTCGTCTGGCCGGGCGTCCCGTGCCTGATTCACACCAAAAACACCAACGGCGCCACGCGCACGCAGACACTGAAGGCGAACAGCGCCGCCAGGCTCGGCGGGATGAGCCTGGCGGACCAGCCGCTCACCATCCCGGCCACGACCGGCGACAAAATGACCGCAATTGCCGACCCCGCCGGTCTATTACAGTCCGATGGCTCGATCTATATCGACTGGTCGGCCGACACCGGCGTCACCATCGCGGTTGTCAGGCTCGAATGATGGCCCGCCGAACTACTGTCCCGCCAGCGGCTGGCGCAGCCGCTCCCGCCCGGTATCGCGTCCTGATGACGCTCGAACGGCTGGATGGCGGCTTCCACCACACAGGTGACGTCATCGGCGCTGCCCAGGTGCGCCCTGAATCGCTGTTGATTCTGCTCGAGCGCGGCGTGCTGATGTTCCACATCGATGAGGCCCAGATCGCGGCGCTGCCCGAACTGGACTAATCGACCTGTTATTCCATAACACCTATCACCCACCAGGAGTATCCACACATGGCTCAGACTACGGGCGCGACGAGCGCCGTCAATGCGGTCATCGAATGGTCCACGAACGGCAGCAGTTGGACCGCGATGAGCAGCCACTCGAACAAGCTCACCACCAGCGGCGGCCAGCGCAAGACCGGCGAGATCGAGACCTTCGACGGTGACACCGTCATCCTCACCGCCGGCAAGCGCGGCTCAATCGACGTCAAGGTCGATGCGGTCTACACCGAGGCCGCGGGCGAGATCCAGCAGGTCGCCCGCGCCGCGCAGCAGGCCGGCACACCGTTCTATCTGCGTTGGAGCGTCAAGGCGGCGACGACCGGCAATCTCCGCTACACCACGGCGGCCGGCTATCTCACTGACGCGATCTTCCCCGACGTGGACGCCTCGGACGCGAAGCCGGTCATGACCAACTTAGTACTCAAGACCCCAGAGATCACCGCAGCCGCCATTCCATAGGAGCCAGCGGGCCAGGAGGGTGGGGACTCGCCTCGCCCTCTGGCTCAATCCCTATCGTTGTGTCCCTATCTATCACTACCAAAGGAGTCCCCACCATGCCCCGAGGTCGCAAAGCTCCCGCACCCAACACCGCGCCGGTCGAGCAGGCCGCTATCGCGCAGCCTGCCGCCGCGCCGTCCCATCCTACTGCGCTCAACATCACGATCGATATCGACGCCGTGTCGATCGACGATCTGGATTTGCTCTCGCGCATCCGGCGCAAAGCGGCGCACGACGAGGAGGTCGTCGCCTTTCTTCGCCGCGTGGTCGTCGGCGGCGTCGCAGCCATCCCACGCCGGCTCCTTAGCGAGGTGCTCCTGACGGTGTTCGACGCGGTGTACGCCACCGGCAACCCGGAGACCGACGAGGGAAACTAGAGCTGCGGCTCATGACCCACCTCTGGACCGATGGGCCGCAGCCCCTTGAATTTCTCAAGTACCGCCTCTATCGCACGTTCGGCTGGACGCCGGACGAGTTGCGCCAGATCCCGCTGCCGGAGATCCTCGAGATCCTGACCTGTATGCACGTCGAGGCGGATGTGACCGCCCTGCGAGGATAGATGTCCGACTACATCCTGAACATCCTGGTCGTCGGTAAAGACGACGGCGCCTCCGAGGTCGTGCAGCGATTAGTGCATGGCCTCGACGATGTGGGCCGCGCCGGCGACCAGGTTAAAGATCAATCGGGCGGCCTGTTCTCCAAACTGACCGTCACCGCCGGCGATGCCGTGCAGGCGGTGCAGGCGGTGGCTGGCGCCGTCAAGGGCGTCTACGACGGGATGGTCGGCGGCAACGCACAGTTTGAGGACTATAACGTCCAGTTCACCACGCTGCTGCATTCCTCCGAGAAGGCCAAAGATCGGCTCGCCGAGCTGGCCGACTTCGGCGCGAAAACCCCCTTCGAGTTGCCCCAAGTGGTCGAGGCCGACCGCGTGCTGCAAGGCTTTGGACTGGAAGCCGAGAACGTCGCCGAGAAGTTCGGCTTCTCCGGGAAGGAGATCCGTACCATCGTCGGCGATGTGGCGAGCGGCACGGGCGCCAGCTTCAAGGAGATGGCCGACGCCGTCGGGAGGTTCAGCGCCGGCGCGACCGGCGAGGCGATCGCGCGTTTCCAGGAGCTGGGCATCACGACCCGCGCCGAACTGACCGAGATGGGACTCAAGTTCTCCGGCGCGGGCCAACTCCTCTCCCCGCTTCCACAGGCAATGGAAGTCGTGCTGACGCTGATGAAGCAGAAGTACGGCGGCCTGATGGACGCCCAAAGCGCCACCTTCAACGGCATGCTCTCTAACCTCGCCGACTGGAAGGGGCAGACGCTCCGCCAGCTCGGCGAGCCGATCTTTGAGGCGCTCAAGCCCCAGCTGACGAATCTGTTGGCCTTCCTGGGAAGCGACGCGACCAAGCAGGCGATCCATGACTTCGCGGCTGGGATCGCAAGTGGGATCGAGGTCATTGGGCAGATCGCCAGCACGATTCATGACTACGGCATCCCTGCACTCTCCGGCCTGACCGCTGCAACAATCGCTTACGCGCTCACGACCCTGCCCGTCGCGATCCCGTCCATCGTCGCCGCGACTACGGCGTTCGCGACTCAGGCGGTCGCCGTCGCCGCCGCCGTCGCGCCACTGGCCGCCGTGGCGCTCGCCGTGGGCGGCGTGGTCAAGGCATATCAGAACTATCAGGATCAGGTCCAGAACGTCACCCAGAAGGTGCTGAACGGGAATGCCGCTTGGCGTGAGGGGACACAGGTCCTTGACGACTACCACAAGGCCGATGTCTTTGTCCAGCAGGCCACGCACGGTCAGGCCGAGGCGCTGGAGCAGCTTCGGGCAAAGCAAGAGCAGCAGGTCGCGACCTATGCGCAGTACGTCGCCATCCACGGCAATGCCACCGCCGAGGCCGAGCGCCAGCGCAAGGCCATCAACGATCTGGGCGGCACGATTACCGAGACGACCGGCGCGCTCCACGGTCAGATCGATGCGCTCAACCACCTCCACGACACCGACGCCGTCGAGGGCATTCGGGCGCTCCGCGATGCCCAGGGCGGGCTGACCCAGGCCGTCCAACTGACCGACAAAGAGCTGGAGAAGATCCAGAAGGACATCGATAAGGTCTACAAGGACGGGCCGGCCGCTCTCCAGGCGACCGCGCAGACGATCAACCAATTCCTCGACCAGCAGGCCCAGGCCCAGGCCGCGCACGAAGACAAACTGACCCAACTGGTGAAAGACAAGGCCGACGCGCGGACCAAGGCGGCGCGTGACGCCGTACAGGCCAAGATCGACGCCGAGGGCAAGGGCTACGCCGAGCAGGAGGCGCAGGCCGCCATCGCCTACGCCAGGGAAGAGGCGGCCCAAAAAGCACACCTGGGTCAGGAGCTGATCGACTACGTCCAGGCGATGGAGCTGAAAAACAGTGCCTTTCGCGAGAAAGGCGATCAGCTGGTAGGCGCGATCGCGCAGCAGTTCGGCATCACACAGAGCCTGTCGTCCCAGGTGTTTGGCTCGATGCTCTCGGACATCGACCACTGGGCGGCGTCGGGCGGACAGAGTGCTAACAGCCTTGCGAGCCACCTGGACGAAACCACGAGCGCTGCCGCAACGACTCAGCAGCGCATGGACGCGCTGGCGAAGCAGTACACGATCGAGCTGATCGAGAACACGCCAGAGGCCGAACGCCACACCCAAGCATATCTCGACAAACTCGCCTCGATTCCGGCCTATGTGCGCACCGTTGTCGAGATCGAAGAGCATCATAGTCGCCTGGACACTGGCGACGGTCCCAGCAACAACCACGGCCAATACAGCGGCAACGCTGCGGCGGGCGGCGGCACCTTCGTCACGCGCGGCCCGACGACCCTGACGGTCGGCGACAACCCCGGCGGGCAGGAGTTGGTCCATGTCATCCCGCTCTCCGGGCGCGGCCAGACGCGCGTCGGCCACAACATGGTGGCGCTGGCCGGCGGCGGGACAGTCCTGGCAGGCGGGGCGGACGCAGCGCCTGGGGCTGCTGGCGGCGATACATCCGGCGCAGCATCCACGCTGGCCGAGGCCAACCAACTGCTCACGCTGGCCGCGACCTACGCGCAGGCCGACCACACCAATACTGATCTGCTCAAGCGCTACGGCGAGCGCGTCGGCACGGCGGTCAAGATCATCGACGACATGGCCGCCGCCGTGGAGGCGCTGGGCGAACCGGCTCCTCCGCTCAACCAGGCGTACGTCGCGGCGCTGCTTGCCGAGGCGCAGGCCGTCGTTGCGGCGCTCCAGAGTCAGATCATCCCCATCTCTGAGAAAGAGGCCGCCGCTGCCGGCCGCTATGCCGACGTGGAGGGCAAGGCGGTCGCCATCCTCAAGAGCGGCGCGGATCTGCGCGTGAGTCTGGCCGAGCTGCGGCCGCCGCTGGATGTGGCGGTGGTGCAGGCGCTCACGCGCGAGATCGCTGCCGTGGTGGCTGTCTTTAGCGCCAGCCTCATCCCGACGACCCAGGCCGAGGCCGACGCTGTCGGACTGTGGGCCGGCGTGGTGGGCAACACAGTCGCCCCCCTCAAGAGCATCCTTGATCTACGCACGGCGATGCAGAATGTCGGGGCGCCGCTCCTGTTCGACCCCGCCAGCCTCCTGGACGCCATGGGGATGCCAGAGGGCGCCACTACTGTCAA
>Ga0075423_10000240_pt1 | contig 40826 bp, 42 predicted proteins | sample SoiMethybrSBSTD2_FD_80114 | JGI IMG/M metagenome (GOLD analysis project Ga0075423, IMG submission 80114) | Bulk soil microbial communities from a Populus tree surrounding site in Tennessee, USA - Soil MetaG P. TD hybrid SBSTD2 | ecosystem: Environmental > Terrestrial > Soil > Tree plantation...
CCGCCGAGCGCGTGAATGACGCTGCCGGCGCCGAGGAACAGGCACGCCTTGAAGAACGCGTGCGTGTACAGATGGAAGATTGCGACACCATAGGCGCCGACACCGATCGCGACGAACATGAAGCCGAGCTGCGAAATCGTCGAGTAGGCGAGCACTTTCTTGATGTCGGTCTGCACGATCGCGACGGTCGCGGCGAAGAAGGCCGTTGCGACGCCGATGAGCGCGATCACCTGCGACGCCTCGGGTGCGTGCAAATAGATTCCTGACATGCGCGCCGTCATGTAGACGCCGGCGGTCACCATCGTCGCCGCATGGATCAGCGCGCTCACGGGCGTGGGGCCCTGCATCGCGTCGGGGAGCCACACGTAGAGCGGAATCTGCGCCGACTTTCCGGTCGCGCCGACGAACAGCAGCAGCGTGATCAGTGTGGCGGTTTCCTGCGGCATTCTTCCGGCCGCTTCTTTGAGGCCGGCGAAATCGAGCGTGGGAACGCCGAGGCGGTTCATCTCCCAGAACAGCAGCAGCACGCCGAGCAGGAAGCCGAAGTCGCCGATGCGGTTGACGATGAACGCCTTGTTGCCGGCGCTCGTGTTCGCGTGGTCTTCGAACCAGAAACCGATCAAGAGAAACGAGCAGAGGCCGACGCCTTCCCAGCCGACGAACAGCAGCAGCAGATTGTCGGCGAGCACGAGGACGGACATGAAGAAGACGAAGAGATTGAGATAGGCGAAGTAGCGCGCCTCGCCCTCGTCGTGCGCCATATAGCCCGTGGAATAGAGATGGATCAAAAAGCCGATACCGGTGATGACGAGCAGCATCACCGCGGTCAGCGCATCGGCCTGGAACGAGACCTGGGCCTTGAACGGCTCGGAATCTATCCAAGTGTAGAGCGTGTCGCGCAGAATGCCCGTCGGGGAGAGGACGCTGAAAACCCAAAGCGAGATCAGAAAAGATCCGAGCACGGCCACCGTGGCCAGCCCGCCGGAGAATTTTTTTCCCCAGCGGCCGCCGAGAAAAATATTCAGCACCGCTCCGGCGAGCGGCAGCAGCGGAATCCAGCGCAGGAGATTCGTGCTCATGAGTCGGCCGTCGAGGCAGCTACCATTTCAAGAGCTGCATGTCCTTGGGATCGAGCGTTTGCCGGTGGCGAAATACCGAGATCATGATCGCGAGCCCGACCACCGCCTCGGCCGCCGCCACCGTCATGACGAAGAAGACGATCACCTGGCCGTCCAGTGCGCCCAAAAAGCGCGAAAAGGCGATGAAGGCGAGATTGACGGCGTTCAGCATCAGCTCGATCGACATGAGAATCACGATGACGTCGCGCCGGATGACGACCCCGGCGACGCCGATGGCGAACAGCACCGCGCTGAGAATCAGATAGTATTCGAGCGGCGCCGGGGTCATCGTTGCCTCTGCGCCAGCGTCACCGCGCCGATGATCGCGACCAGCAGCAGCACCGAGGCGACCTCGAACGGCAGCGCGAAATCGGTAAAAAGACTCTGTGCGATGCTCTCCGGCCCGCCGAAGGAGTCGGGCACCGGCGGTCCGGCCGAGGACAACGGACGGCGCGACAATAAGACGATGAACTGGATAAAGAGCGCCGCCGCGGCGAGCGAGCCGAGCGTCCACCACGCCGCCGGCCGCGCCTCGATCGAGGTGGGATTCAACAGCATGATGACGAAAAGGATCAGGATCATGATGGCGCCGGCGTAGACCAGGATCTGCAGGACCCCGATCACCGGCGCGTTGAGCGTGAGAAAAAGGACGGCGACGACAAAGAGCGTCGCCGCGAGCGCCATCGCGCTGTGAACGACGTTCCGCTGCGTGACGACGAGCAGCGAGAAGACGACCGACAGGACGGCCAGGATGGAAAAAAGAATCATCTTCGCTTCAGGTCGATGGCCGCTCGCGCACCACGATCCACACCGCCGTGATGAAGACGTTGACGAGCGCCGCGGGCAGCAGCATCTTCCAGCCGAGCCGCATCACCTGATCGTAGCGGAAGCGCGGCAGCGTCCAGCGGAGCAGAATCTGCAGCCAGCAAAAAAAGAGCGCCTTGATCGAGAAGGCGGCGACCTGGAGGATCGTCACCGCCAGCGGCGCGAGCGGCAGTGCGTCGCCCCAGGGAAAATGAAAGCCGTCGCGGAGCAGATAGGGCACCTGCCAGCCGCCGAAGAAAAGCGTCGTCACGAGGCCGGCGGCGGTCACGACCTCGGCGAACTCGCCCGCGAAAAACATCAAGAACTTGCCGCCGGAATATTCGACATGATAGCCCGCGACGATCTCGGACTCGCCCTCGGGGGCATCGAACGGCAGGCGCTTCGTCTCGGCCACCGCGGCGGTGAAGAAAAGCAGAAACGCGAGCGGCTGGCGGATCACTCCCCAAGCGGGAAGCCAGCCCCAAAAAAGGTCTCCCTGCGCGCGCACCATCGCCTGCGGCTCCAGCGTGCCGTAGACCATGATCACGCCGATGACGGAAAGGCCCATCGCGATCTCGTAGGAGACCATCTGCGCCGCGCCGCGCACGCCGCCCAACAGAGAAAATTTGTTGTTCGAGGCCCATGCGCCGATCACGATGCCGTAGACGCTGAGCGAGGCCATCGCGAAGATGTAGAGGATGCCGATGTTCAGGTTGGCGACCTGGAGGTTGATGTCGCGGCCGCCGACGATCAGGACGTCGCCGAACGGAATCACGGCGAAGGTGACGAGCGCGGGAAACAGCGCGAGACAAGGCGCGAGCGTGTGCAGCAGCCGGTCGCCGCGCGCGGGAATGAAATCCTCCTTCGAGAGGAATTTGATCGGATCGGCAAGCAGCGTGTTGACGAGCCCCATACCGGCGAAGCCAAAGATGGAGGCACGATTGGCGCCGATGCGGTCCTGGATCAGCGCGCTCCCCTTGCGCTCGACCCAGCCCAGGACACCGGCGAGGTTCAGCACCATGAACAGGACCAGAAAAGCCTTGGCCGCGACGATGGCGAAGTCGACCATCATTGCTTTTGCGCTTCGAGATCGGCGCCGAGCGCGCCGATCTTCTCATAGTCGAGACCGGCGTACGCCGGCACTTCCCGCGCGGCGACGGCGAAGATCTCCTCGGGGGCCGCGTAGCTCTCGCCGAGCAGGCGGGAAAAGATCTCCCAGTCCTGCAATGCGCCTGCGGGCGGCACAATCGCGGCCTCGAGCTTTTGGACGCGGCCGCGCCGGTTCGTATACGTACCCGCCTTCTCGCCGAAATGCGTCGCGGGGAGCACGACGTGCGCGAGCGCCGCCGTGGGCGTCATGCGGATATCCTGGACCACCAGAAAAGAAAGCTTGCCGAGCGCGGATTTTAAATTTTCGCCGTCCTCGGACAGCGAGACGAGATCTTCGCCCACGATATAAGCCGAGCGTAAGCGCCCTTCGATGATCGCTTGCAGCAGCGGCTCGACGCCCGCCTCGGAGCCGACGCCCATATGGCGCGCGCCGCGGAAATTAGGCGAGCGGTCGGGGCTCATCAAGACCTTTTCGACCTCGGTCAGTTCGCGCTCGCGGTAAAAAACTTCTTGCTTCGCCTCGGGGGAGATTTTTTTCATCATCCGGCCGAAGAGAAACGCTTCCTCGTTGGTGCTTCGCCCCGAGAGGATCGCGGCGGCCGGGGCGTTCGCGGCGAGCCCCGCGGCGACCGCCTGGAGAGCGGTGTCCCAGTCGACCGGAACGAGGCCGCCCTCCTGGCGGATCATCGGCGACGTCAGCCGCTCGCCTTCGGTGAGCGAATGAAACACATAGCGCCCCTCGTCGCAGAGCCAGTGGCTGTTGACCGCCTCGTTGACGCGCGGCTTGAAGCGCGCGATGCGGTTTTGGTACGTCTCGACGGAGATATTGCAGCCGGTGCTGCAGCCCGGGCAGATCGACGGCGTCTTTTTCAGATACCAGACGCGCACCTTGAAGCGGAAGTCGCGGTCGGTGAGCGCGCCGACGGGACAGATGTCGACGACGTTGACCGACAGCGGATTGTCGAGCGTCTGCCCCGGAAAAAGCGCGATCGTCGAATGATCGCCGCGGTTGACCACGGTGAGCTCGTCGGTGTGCGTCACTTCCTGAAAAAAGCGCACACAGCGCGTGCACTTGATGCAGCGCTCGCCGTCGAAGACGACGTAGGGGCCGAAGATCTCGCGCTTGCGTTCGTGCTCCTTGCGCTCGTCGAAGCGGCTCGGCGTCAAGTCGTGCTTCATGTAGTAATCTTGCAGCCAGCACTCGCCCGCCTGGTCGCAGATCGGGCAGTCGAGCGGATGGTTGATCAGGAGAAACTCCATCACCGCGCGGCGCGCCTCCAAGACCTTCGGACTCTGCGTCTTGACCGCCATGCCCTCGGTCGCCTGCGTGTTGCAGGCGATCTGGAGCTTCGGCATCTTCTCGATCTCGACCAGGCACATGCGGCAGTTGCCGGCGATCGTGAGCTTGGGGTGATAGCAGTAGTGCGGGATGTCGATGCCCGCGTCGGCAGCCGCCTGGATGACGGTCTTGCCCTTCTCGGTCGTGATCTCTTTGCCGTCGAGGGTGATCTTTACCGGATCCATTTTTCGTTCGGCTTTCTAAGTTAATGTATCGTGCACTTCCCCGCCGCGATGTGCTCGTCGAATTCCGAGCGGAACTTTTTGATGAACGCGGCGGCCGGCCACGACGCCGCGTCGCCGAACGGACAGATCGTGTTGCCGCCGATATTGCCGCTGATGCTCAGGATCATCTCCAGATCGCCGGCCCTGCCCGCGCCGTGCTCGATGCGATTGAAGATCTTCTCCATCCAATGGCAGCCTTCACGGCAGGGGCTGCACTGGCCGCACGACTCGTGCGCGAAAAAGCGCGCGATGTTCCACGCCGCGCGCACCATGCAGGTCGACTCGTCCATGACGATCACGCCGCCCGAGCCGAGCAGCGTGCCGGCGGCCTGAAACGACTCGTAGTCCATCGTGATGCCGTCGAGCTCCTCGGCGCGGAGCACCGGCATCGAGGCGCCGCCGGGAATCACGCCCTTGAGCTTTCTTCCGTTGGCGACGCCGCCGCAGTCCTCTTCGAGGAACTTCTTGAACGGGTAGCCCATGTCGACTTCGTAGACGCCGGGCTTCTTGATATGCCCGCTGACGGAAAAAAGCTTGGTTCCCTTGCTCTTCTCGGTGCCGATCGCGGCGTAGCGCGCCGCCCCCTGCTCGATGATCCAGGGCAGCGCCGCGAGCGTCTCGACGTTGTTGACGACCGTCGGGCTGCCGAAAAGACCGTGCGTCGCGGGAAACGGCGGCTTCAGCTTAGGCCAGCCTTTGCCGCCTTCGAGCGACGATAAAAGTCCCGTCTCTTCGCCGCAGATATACGCGCCCGCCCCGCGATGAAGGATCAGATCGATGTCGTAGCCCGAGCCGAGAATATTCTTCCCAAGATAGCCCGCGGCGGCGGCCTCGTCGATCGCGCGCTCGAGCACCTGCGCGCCGTAGAACATCTCGCCGCGAATGTAGATGAACGCGGTATGCGAGCGGATCGCGTACGCCGCGATGATCGTGCCTTCCACGATCGCATGCGGATCCTTCTCGATCAGCAGTCGGTCTTTAAATGTTCCGGGCTCGCTCTCGTCGGCGTTGCAGACAACGTACTTGGGCTTCGGATTGTCCTTGGGCACGAAGCCCCACTTCATGCCGGTCGGAAAGCCCGCGCCGCCCCGGCCGCGGAGCCCCGACGCCTTGACCTCGTCGATCAGCTTCTCCGGCGTCATTTCGCGCAGCACTTTTTCCAGCGCGCGATAGCCGCCGCGCGAGCGGTGGCCCGCCAGCGTATGCGAGTCGGGCGCGTCGATATTGCGGAGTAGAATCTTTTCCATAAAAACAGAATTCAGGAGCCAGGAGTCAGAATCCAGAATCCCTGATTAACAGTCCCGTTCTTTTCTTCTGAATTCTATATCTCTACTCATTCATTTCAGCCGGTCGAGAATCTCGCCGACGTTTTTTTCGGTCAGGTTCTCGTAGTAATCGTCGTTCACCTGCATCATCGGCGCCGTGCCGCAGGAGGCGAGACACTCGACCTCCGTGAGCGTGAAGCGGCCGTCCGGCGTCGTCTCGCCGACGTCGATCTTGAGCTTCTCCTTGATCGCGGCGGTGATGCGCTCGGAGCCGGCGAGCGCGCACGGCAGCGTGCGGCAGACCTGGATGTGGTGGCGCCCGATCGGCTTCATGTTGAACATCGTGTAGAACGTGACCACGCCGTAGACGCGCGCAACCGGCACATCCATGATCTCCGCGACGTAATCCATGACTTCGGGGCCGATGTAACCGAACTCTCTCTGCGCGAGATAGAGCACTGGCAGCATCGCCGCCTCTTTCTTCGGGTAGCGATGAACGATCTCGTCGAATCGCTTTAAACTTTCTTGGGAAAACGCAACGGCCATATTCTTCTAAGTGCTGAGTTCTGAGTGCTATGTGCTGAGATTAAGATTGCCTCAGCACTCAGCACTCGTTACTTTATCTGTCGCACTCGCCGCCGATCATGTTGATCATGCCGAACGTCGGCACGATGTCCGCCACGGTGTAGCCCTTGATCATCTCGCTAAACGCGCCCATCGCGATGAAGCACGGCGGACGCACGCGCACGCGATAAGGCTTGCCGCCGCCGTCGCTGACGACGTAAAAACCCAGTTCCCCGTTGCCGCCCTCGACCGCCTGGTAAGCTTCGCCGGGCGGCACCTGGACGCCTTCCATGATGATCTTGAAATGGTGCATCAGCCCTTCGATGCTGTTGTAGACCTTCTCTTTTTCCGGGAGCACGATGCGCGGGTCCTCGATCGAGACCGGCCCGGTCGGCATCCGCTCCAGCGCCTGCTCGACGATGCGCATGCTCTGCTCGATCTCTTCGACGCGCACGATGAACCGGTCGTAGTTGTCGCCGTGGCTGCCGAGCGGCACGGTGAAATCCATCTGATCGTAGACGAGATACGGCTGCGACTTGCGCACGTCGTAGCCGACGCCCGTCGAGCGCAGAATCGGACCGGTCAGTCCGTAATCGACGGCGGTGGCCTTCGAGATGACGCCGACGTTGGACATCCGGTCGATGAAAATTCTGTTGCGCGAGAGCAGCTTCTCGCAATCGGCCAGAAGCTGTCGCGTCTTGGCGAAGGCGTCTTTTACCTCCTCGGCGAAGCCGGCGGGCAGATCGTGCTTGAGGCCGCCGATGCGCACGTAGGTGACCGTGAGGCGCGCGCCCGTCAGGGTCTCGACGATGCGCGTCAGCAGCTCGCGCGCCTCGATCATGTAAAAGCCGGCGGTGACCGCGCCCAGCTCCGAGCAGGCCATGCCGCAGCAGGTCAGATGATCGGTGATGCGCGAGATCTCGCTCACCGCCACGCGGATGAACTGACAGCGCGGCGTCGTCTCGACGCCGAGGAGCTTTTCGACCGCCAGCGCGTAGCCAACGTTGTTGATCAGCGGCGAAACGTAGTTGAGGCGGTCGGTATACGGGATCACTTGCGTCCAGGTCCCCTGCTCCGACATTTTATCGAAGCCGCGATGGAGATAGCCGACCTCGGTATCGCACTCGAGCACCTTCTCGCCTTCGAGCTTCAAATTGAATTTGATCGTGCCGTGGGTCGCCGGATGGGACGGCCCCATCTGCAGCTCCATGATGTCTTGCGGCAGCTCTCTGACTTCGGCTTTCATCGGCGGTTCGAGCCTGCGGCGTCGACCTTCTTCTGCTCCAGCTGCTGCTTGAGCTGTCTCAGCTTGTTGTCGGACCTCGCATCGACGAACGTGCCGGCGAGCGGCCGCTCGGGAACCAGCGGCTGGCGCTGATTGACGGGATAATCTTTTCTCAGCGGATGGCCGCGGAATTCTTCGTAGAGGAGGATGCGCCGCAAATCGGGATGGCCGCGGAAGCGAATGCCGAACATGTCCCACACTTCCCGCTCGAGCCAGTCGGCGGCCTTCCATAACGGCACCAGAGAATCGACCTCCGGCGCTGCCTCGGGAACGGGAACTTTCACTCTCAAGCGGCGATTTCTCCCGAGAGAAAGCAGATGGTACACGACCTCGAAACGCGGCTCCTTCTTGCCCAAATAGTCGACCGCCGTGATGTCCGAGAGAAAATCGAACGCGAACGCCGGATCTTCCTTTAACGCGTGAAACGTCTGTAGCAATCCTTTGCGCTCGACGACGATCGTGTCGTCACCGCGGAAGGCGTGCGCGTCGAGTACCGCCGCGCCGAGCTTTTCGCGGATCTCTTGAAGTTGCGGGCTCTGTTCTACCATTGAAGCTTCAATCCAGATCGAGCGCGCCCTGTTTCCACGCGTAAACGAATCCGATGGCGACGATCAGCAGAAAGATTCCCATCTCGACCAGCCCGAAAACGCCGAGCCGGCGAAACGACACCGCCCACGGATAAAGAAAAACCGTTTCCAGATCGAAGATGAGAAACAGCATGGCGACCAGATAGAACTTGACCGGGAAGCGAATCCGCGCGTCCCCTTTGGGAGGATTGCCGGACTCAAAAGGCTCGTCCTTCACGGGGCTCGGCCGCTTGGGCCCGAGCGTCTGCGCAATCACGAGCAGCGCCAGCACCACGAATGCGGCAAAAGCGAATAGCACCAGGACCGGAAAGAAGGGGTGCGACATCAGATTCCGTGTTAAAAAAAGAGCCACACCTCCACGGTGGAAGGCATGGTAGAAGCTATGAGGATAGCCTCGCGATACTTTATTTTCTATTGTAAAAACGCCACGGTGTCAAGGAAATGCAGATTAGGAGAACGTTGCAATCGCCAGCGCGCGAGCCTATAGATCGAAGCGCGGGAGGCGCCATGAAATCTCATTTTTTAATTGCTTCGATTATGCTCGTCGTCGGCCTCGCCGGCGGCTTCGCCGCCGGCCGGCTGCTGCACGCGCAGCAAGAGCCGGTCAGGCGCACGATGCTGCTGGAGACTGAACTCGAAGGAGTGCCCGGGAAGGAAGCGCACGTTTTTCTGATCGAACTGGCGCCCGGCGCCTCCACCGGCAAACACTCCCATCCGGGCAGCGAGATCGCCTACATTCTCGAAGGCACCGCGGCCGTGGATGCGGGAAGCAACACCGCCCCTGCCACACAGCGTCGCGGCACTCTGTCTTATCTCAAGCCCAACGAAGTGCACAGCGTGACCAATCCCAGTAAGAGCGACGCGCTGAAGGCGATCGTCTTCGCACTCTACGATAAGGGGAAACCGGCGATCGCCCCGGCGAAATAGCCCCCTCAGAGGCCTTCGACCGAGATCGGCGGGGCTGCTTGCGGCGGCCCCTTGACAACCTAATAAGCGTGATTACCTTTTGGGCGTACCGCAACTCAATTCCAAAAGGAGGAAAAAAATGTTCGATTTAGCACGATGGGAGCCGTTCGACGGCTTGAACCTGATCAACAACCTTTTCGAGGACGGCTGGCGGCGGACGCAGCAAACGCCCGCGGGCGTATGGTATCCCCCCGTCGACATCCTGGAGGGCAAGGATTCTTATCTCATCCGCGCTGAGCTGCCCGGCATGAAGCAGGAAGACTTCAATCTGGAGCTCAACGAAGGCGTCTTGACGCTCAGCGGCGAGCGGAAGGTCGAAGAGCCGGCGGAAGGCGTCGAATACCATCGTTCGGAGCGACTGGCGGGAAAATTCTCGCGCTCGTTCCATCTGCCGCAGACAGTCGCGCAGGACGGCATCAAGGCGACGTATCGCGACGGCATTCTGGAAGTTCATGTCCCGAAGGCCGAGGAAGCGAAGCCGCGGAAGATCACCGTCAACGTGAACTAATCCCATCCGAGGGGGAGGAGAAATCCTCCCCCTTTTTTATTTTTGCGGCGCCCATTTGACACCCCGAAATCTATAAGATAGTTGTCGCGAACATCAGGCGTTTCTCGCCTATCGCAGCATGCCCAACAATCTATCCAACCCGGTAACGTGGACCCGCCTATACGCGCGATCGTATTATCTGAGCCGCGCGTACCGCGAGCCGTTCGCCGGCGTGGAGACCTACTGCATGTTTCTAGGCTATCCGCGGAGCGGTCACAGCTTGGTCGGCTCTCTCCTCGACGCGCACCCGGACGTGATCATCGCGCACGAGCTGGACGTGCTCAAGTTCGTCCGGGCCGGCTTCACGCGCAACCAGATTTTTTATTTATTGCTGGAAAATTCGCGCCGGCGCGCCGCGCGCGGCCGCGAGTACTCCGGCTATTCTTACGAAGTGCCCGGCCAGTGGCAGGGGCGCTTTCGCACGCTCCGCGTTATCGGCGATAAAAAAGGCGGCCGCTCCAGCACGCGGCTGCGCTCCGAGCCCGCGTTGCTCGAATCCCTCGGCAAGACGGTCGGGACGAAAATCAAATTCATTCATGTCATTCGCAACCCCTACGACTGCATCACGACGATGACCACGCGCAACCAGCGCGGTCTCTCGCTGGAGAACAGAATCGAGAATTATTTTTCCCGCGTCGCGACGGTGGCCGCGGCCAAGACGCGGATCGATCCGGGCGACATCCTCGACATGCGCCATGAGGCGCTGATCGAAGAGCCGAAACAATGGCTCGAACGGCTGTGCCGGCTGCTCGGGGTCGAGCCTCTGCCGGACTACCTGGAGGACTGCGCCAAGATCGTTTTCAAGGCGCCCAAGAAAAGCCGGTTGAACCTCCCCTGGAGCGAGCAGAATATAAAAAAAGTCGCAGAGATGATGCAGCCCTATCCGTTTCTCGCCGGCTACAGCTACGACGATTAGCTTCATCTGGAGCAAGAAATAAAAAAGGGGACCTTTCGGTCCCCCTTTTATTTATCGAGCATTGTTTTGCGGTCGATGAGAAGATCCCAGCCGGCCGGAGAGACGCTCCGGCGGACGGGGCTTTATGACCGGCGGCTAATAGTCGTCGTGGCCGTGCGGCATCCCGGAAGCTTCTTTTTTCTTCTCCGGCTTATCGGCGATCATCGCCTCGGTCGTGATCATCAGGCCTGCCACCGACGCAGCGTTCTGCAGCGCGGTGCGGACCACTTTCGTGGGATCGACGATGCCCGCCTTGACGAGATCCTCGTACTCTTCCTTCGCGGCGTTGAAGCCGAACGCGCCCTTGCCGTTCTTTACCTTGTCCAGCACGACGGCGCCGTCCGCGCCCGCGTTATGCGCGATCCAGCGGAGCGGCTCTTCGAGGGCCTTTTGGATCACGCGCACGCCGATTTTCTCCTCGTCGCTCACCCGCATATTTGCGAGCGAAGCGGAAGCGCGCACGAGCGCCACGCCGCCGCCGGGCACGATGCCCTCTTCCACAGCCGCGCGCGTCGCGTGGAGCGCGTCCTCGACGCGCGCCTTTTTCTCCTTCATCTCCACTTCGGTCGCCGCGCCGACCTTGACGACGGCGACGCCGCCCGCGAGTTTCGCGAGCCGCTCCTGGAGCTTCTCTCTATCGTAGTCCGAAGTGGTCTCCTCGATCTGCGCGCGGAGCTGGTTGATGCGCGCCTCGATCGCCGACTTCTTGCCCGCGCCCTCGACGATCGTCGTGTTATCCTTGTCGACGATGATCCGTTTGGCGCGGCCGAGATCCTTCACCGTGATGTTTTCGAGCTTGATGCCGAGCTCCTCCGCGATCATGCGCCCGTCGGTCAGAATCGCGAGATCTTCGAGCATCGCTTTGCGCCGATCGCCGAACCCCGGGGCCTTGACCGCCACCGTCTTGAGCGTGCCGCGGATTTTGTTGACGACCAGCGTCGCCAGCGCCTCGCCCTCGACGTCTTCGGCGATAATCAGCAGCGGCTTGCCGGTCTTGGCGACGTTCTCCAGGACCGGCAGGAGGTCCTTCATGCTGGCGATCTTCTTCTCGTTGATCAAAATCAAAGCGTCCTCGTACACCGTCTCCATGCGCTCGGGATCGGTCACGAAGTAGGGCGAGAGATAGCCGCGATCGAAGCGCATGCCCTCGACGAGATCCAGCGTCGTCTCCAGGCCCTTCGCCTCTTCGACGGTGATGACGCCCTCTTTGCCGACCTTGTCCATCGCCTCGGCGAGGATCTCGCCGATGGTGCGGTCGTTGTTGGCCGAGATCGTTCCGACCTGGGCGATTTCATCCCGGTCGCGCGTCGGTTTGGAAAGCGCCTTGAGCTCCTCGATGACCTTGGCGACGGCTTTGTCGATGCCGCGCTTGAGCGCCATCGGATCGTGGCCCGCGGCGACCATCTTCAGGCCCTCGCCGAAGATCGCGCGCGACAGCACGGTGGCCGTCGTCGTGCCGTCGCCGGCGATGTCGGAGGTTTTGCTCGCCACCTCTTTCACCATCTGGGCGCCCATGTTCTCGAATTTATCTTCCAGCTGGATTTCTTTAGCGACCGTGACGCCGTCTTTGGTCACGGTCGGCGCGCCCCAGGATTTCTCCAGGACGACGTTGCGGCCCTTCGGCCCGAGCGTGACTGTAACCGTATCGGCTAAAATGTTTACGCCGCGAAGGACCTTAGCCCGGGCGTCCTCGCTGAACTTTACCTCTTTCGCTGCCATTTCATGCCTCCTTATTCGACAATCCCTAGAATATCTTCTTCGCGAAGGATCAGATGCTCCTCGCCGTTGAGCTTGATCTCGGTGCCCGAATACTTGCCGAAGAGGATCTTATCTCCGGCTTTGACGTCCAGCGGCACGACCTTGCCGTCTTCATGCTTGCCCGGACCGACCGCGACGACGCGCCCCTCCTGGGGCTTTTCCTTGGCGGTGTCGGGGATAATGATGCCGCCTTTCGTTTTCTCCTCTTCCGCGAGCCTTTGCACAATAACCCTATCGTGCAATGGGCGAACCTTGAGTGCCATAGAAAAACCTCCTGAAAAATCATGTATTTATGAATCGGCGGAATCGCCGATGGTGCAAATATAAGCGCGTTTAACCCAACGTCAAGGGGGGCCTTTCAAAATATTTTTTACTTTCCGGCGGCTTTGTATGGAGGATTCGCGATGCTTCGAACATACGCGACGATATCCTGTATCTGTTTTTCCTTTAAAGAAGCTCCCCACGCCGGCATGAACGCCGACTTTCCCGCCGCCTGGCCGCCTTTGGAGATAATATCGGTCAGCGCTTTATCCGACAGCTTGTTCATGACGGCGCCGTCGGCGTGATTCGCGGGCTTCACGGGAAGCGACGCAGCCGCAGGGCCGTCGCCTTTTCCGCTCTCGCCGTGACAGCTTGAACAATACGTCACGTACAACTTTTTACCCTCTTCTTTATCCTGGGCAAAAACCGCTGCTGCCGCCAATAAAACCGCCCACAAGACAAATCCAGCGACCCTCCGCGCCATAAGCTCCTCCAACAGCTGTTGCCTGTAAAACCCTTTTCTTATCAGAAGGAATCGGAAAGAGATAGAGGCGGATCGACGCCATGCGGCATGGCCTGATACTCTTTGATGTCAAACGGTGCTATGGACAAAAGCCAGCGGAGGTGCTCATGGCGGCAAAAATCAAGATTTGGGGGCGAAACGACTCCTCGAACGTGCAGAAGGTTCTCTGGTGCTGCGGCGAGCTCGGCATCGATTTCGACCGCATCGATGTCGGCGGGAAATTCGGCGGCAATAAGGAGAAGCCCTACCTCGATATGAATCCAAACGGTCTCGTGCCGACGATCGAGGACGGCGGCTTGATCCTGTGGGAGTCGAACACGATCGTGCGCTATCTGACGGAAAAATACGGCGGCGGCAAACTCATCGAAGCGACTCCCGAAGGGCGCGCGCAGGCGAGCCGCTGGATGGACTGGCAACTGACGACGCTCGGGCCCGCGATCGTGCCGCTATTTTGGGGTTACGTGCGCACGCCGCCGGAAAAGCGCGACGCGGCGGCGCTCAAAACCGCGCTGGAGAAAACCGCCTCGGTGTGGAAAATCGTCGACGACCGGCTCGCGAACAACCCGTTTTTAGCCGGCAAAGATTTCACGATCAGCGACATCCCGCTCGGCGTGTGGGCCTACCGCTGGTTCAATCTGCCGATCGAGCGGCCCAAGCTAGATCGTATAAGCCGATGGTACGAAGAGCTGTGCAAGCGGCCCGCCTATCAAAAGCACATAATGATTCCGATGACATAGCGCAGCGGATTATAAACAAACAAGCTGATTACTTTACCGTCACGCCGCGATCCGCCGGACTCTAGCAATCCGCCTCAGGCTGAGGCGCTTTGAGGTTGTGCTTCTCGATCCGGTAGCGTAGCGTCTCGCGCGAAAGACCCAGGAGTTGGGCGGCCCGGGTGCGATTCCAGCCGGTTTTGATTAAAACGCGCTCGATGATCGTCCGCTCGAGCTCTTCCAGTACGATTCCTTTCGACAGATCGATCGCGAGCTGGCCATCCTGGGAGGCGAGAGGCGCCGATCGCGCCCCGGCGTTCGCCGGCTCCAAGGCTAAATCGTCGGCGTCGATCATCGGTCCCTCCTTCAAGAGAACGGCACGCTCGATCACGTTGGCGAGTTCGCGCACGTTGCCTGGCCAGCGATAGCGCTCGATCGCCGCTCTCGCCGATGCCGTCAATGTTTTCTCGGCGCGGTTGTAGCGACGGCCATGGAGACCAACAAAATGCAGCGCAAGTTCCGCCGCGTCCTCGCCGCGGTCGCGGAGTGGCGGCAAATGGAGTGTCAGCACCTTCAACCGGTAGTAGAGGTCCTCGCGGAAGGCGCGCTCGGCGATCGCGCGCTCCAGCGACTGGTTCGTCGCCGCGATCAGCATAACGTCGAAGCGCCGGCTGCGGACACTACCGAGCCGGCGGACCGACCGCTCCTCGATCGCTTTCAAGAGCTTCGCCTGGAGACTCAAATCCATCGAGCCGATTTCGTCTAAAAAGAGCGTGCCACCGTCGGCCGCCTCGAAAAGGCCGACCTTAGCGGCCTTCGCATCGGTAAAGGCGCCTTTTTCGTAGCCGAACAACTCGGCTTCGAGCAGCGTCAGCGGAATCGCGGCGCAGTTGATCTCGACGAACGGTCCCGCCGCTCTTCGGCTCCGCGCGTGAATAGCGCGGGATACGAGTTCCTTCCCAGTGCCGGTCTCCCCCGTAAGAAGAATCGAAGGGGCCTCGCGACCGGAGGTCGCCTCGATCGAGGAGATCTGGTCGATCAGCCGCTTTACGTCGCGCATAGCCTCCGAGCGTCCGATAATATCGTGTGGGTTTTCTTTTTCGATCTGCGCGCGAAGATAGTCCAGTTCATGGCCTCGGCGCTGCGATTCCAACGCCTTTCCCACGATGAGCCGCAACTCTTCGAGGTCTATCGGTTTGCTGATGTAATCGAAAGCGCCGAGGCGCATCGCCTCCACGGCGTTTTCGACCGATCCGTGCGCCGTGAGCATGATCACCTCGACTTCCGGGCGGGTCTCTTTGATCCGGCGCAACACTTCGAGACCATCCATGCGCGGCAGGCGATAATCGAGCAGCACCAGATCGGGCGATTCGGTGTCGATATTTTTGAGCGCCTGCTCGCCGGAAACGCACGTGCTCGTCGCGTATCCGTGGCGCGCGAGGTAATCGGCCATGGCGGTCGCCAAGACCTGCTCGTCGTCAACAATGAGGACGTTGTGTTGCATTTTTCATGCTGCGTCAGTGAATGGGAAACATGATCTCGACGCGCGTACCGCCTTGACTGCCATCCGTGAGCGTGATGGTTCCTCCGTTTCGTTCGACGAATTTTTTGGCCAGCGGCAAACCGATGCCCGTGCCGGTCGGCTTGGTGGTAAAAAAAGGCTCGAACACCCGCTCCCGATTCTCGGACGGAATACCCTCTCCCGTATCCTCGAACACGATCGACAAGCTCCGGCCGTTGCCGACCGTCGAGTGGATTTTCGTTCTAATGGTCACACTGCCGCCGCGCGGGGTCGCTTCGAGGGCGTTCGTGAGGAGGCCCTGAAACACCTGCTCGATATGATTGATGTCGGCCGCGAGTTTGGGGGCGTGTTCATCGAGCTCCATGCGTGCGGCGATGCCGGCTTCGTCGTAACGCGGCCGAAGCACTTCGACGGCGTCGCGCAGCAGCGCGTTGATCTCGACCGGCGTCGCGTCAGGGTCGAGCGGACGGACGAAGTTGAGCAATCCGCGCATCCGTCGCTGAACCCGGTCGACCTGCTGCATGATGCTGTCCAGCGTGGTTACCGTTTTTTCTTGCAGGTGGCGGCCCTCGCAGTCGCGGCAGTCGAGTTTGGCCAGCTGCGCCGCCGCGCGAATTGAAGAGAGCGGGTTGCCGATCCCGTGCGCGACCGCCGCGGCCATCTCGCCGATTGCCGCCATGCGCTGCGAGGCCATCAGCTCCGATTGCATGCGGATCAGATTTTGCTGCTGCTCTTCGATTTTCCGCGCCGCCTGCCGGACGAAGACGAAAAGAGACACGTACAGCAACAAACCGCCGCCGGCCGAGGCGGCGACAATCGCGAGGCGCGCCCGGCGAATGTCGCGATATAGCGTGTCGACGGATTTATAACTCTCGATGACACCGACGATCTCCTTGCCGTTCTCGGAGAAAATCGGCACGTAGACTTCGGCGAGGCGATTGAAGGCGCCGCGCTCGAAGATGTTTTCCTGTTTTTCGATCTCGCTGATGTCGGTGACGACCTTGCCTTCGAGGGCCTCCCGCAGCTCGTCGTTGTCGTCAAACGTACTTCCAATCAGCCGCTTTTCGTCCGACCATATGATCACGCCGGCGGCATTATAGACCTTGACGCGCGTGATGTCGGGCATCGTGGTGATCTGGCGGTGCAAATCGTCGAATTTCTTCTCAACCGCTTTCAGGTCGGTTGATTTGAAATCCGCGGAGCTGACGGTCTGCTGCGTCTCGGCGCGGATATATTGCGCCGTGGTCGCCCATTCTCGGTCGAGCATTTCTTTGGAGAGGTAACGCGACGCCACCCAGCAGAGAGCGGCCGCGAAGACGGCGATGCAAATAAAGCTCAGCAGCGCAAATCGCTTGGTGAGATCGAAACGCTTCGGGACATCAGACAATACGATTGAGGCAGCCACGGGTGAACCGCCGGAGATAAAAACTCGCGGCAACGCTAACACTTGCATGTTACAGAGTCAATGAAGCGCGGTCCGCGGCGCGAGGCACGAGACCCCACACCGCGAACCGCGGAAACGAATCGCTTGCGCTCCGTTCCGCAATTCACACGCCACCGTGATCATCGCCGACATCGTTGTTTTCTGCTTCGACTTCGACTTCGATCTCGTTTGCGACGAGCGTCGCGATGTTGTACTCGGCCTTAACTGGATCGTTGATTTGCAGTTCGAAAATCGTCGCCGCGGCGTCGTTGCGCTCGATTCTCGTGCTCGCGTCGACGACCAAAGTGATCGGATTTCCCAGCCCATCGGTAATCGTGACGGTGCCGGCAGCCGTGTCGATCGCGGCAATCGTGCCTTCGACTTCGGCGTCCTCGACTTCGTTTTCCGCCTCGATCCGAAACGCATTAAAGGTCACCGGGTCGTAGTGAACCTCGACGGGAGAACCGATAACGAGATTATTGATTGTGACAGCGTTGCCGCCGAGGGCGATGAGCGTATCGGCGGTGACGTTGACGATCACGTCGGCGCCGCCGATCTTCGGAGTAATGGTGACCGTGCTGGCACCGATGGCAGCGATCGTCCCGCGAACTTCCGTCTCCTCGGGGCCTTCCGCCTGAATGTCGACGGCATTGTCATCGCCCGCTTCCAACTGCGATGAATGACCGGACGCGCTTCCCGGAACGACGTGGGCAGTGATTTTGTCGAAAACCGTCAGCGCGTTCAGCGAGGTGACTTTCCCGTTGCGGACCACTCGCGTTCTCGCATCGGTAACGAAGCTTCCGTGCTCGAAATGGACCTCCCCGGTGCCTGAGTTGACGTCATCCACGCCGCCCTGAACGGTCGTCACAGCGGGACCGGCGGCGCCGATTTGTTTCAGGTTGTCGGAGTTGTCGAAGACCACCGTCGCGTTGTCGCCCAGCACCAGGCCGCCGAACGTCGTTTTTTTCTTGTTGCGGCTAAATTTGCTCTTGAGCGTCACATTCAGCGTCGTGAGCACGCCGTTTGAATCCTTCAATGTGACTGTGCGCGTCGAGTCGTCGATAATGTAAATCGTGCCGTGCGAGCTCTTGGTTTTGCTCGCGGCGCCCGCCGAGCCCGCGAAGACGATGGCCCCAATGAATATCACTACGTAACTGAATCGCTTTAACATTCTTTTCCCCTTACCTTTACAAAGTATTTCGGATTGCCCGGAATAGCCCTTAAAGCGAGGAGCGTGCCAGCATTGATGGGCCGCTTAATTTCTTGTGAATCCGACGACATAGAGTCAATGGCTGATGGATCGCGACGCGCTGCGGGGTCAATTCAACCGGAAGATTTGCCCCGCCGTGGGGCATTTCAACATGAGGCGAAGAGTACGCCGAGACCTCCCCCAAAAAGGTGGAGCGAAACTCGCAGCGTTTGCGCTCGAATAAAGTCGCGGGTGCGGCGTTTGAATCGCATAATGGAGCAGAATTTTTCCTGCGGGAGGAATCTCTATGTGAACTTTCGCGGTGCTAATCGCGGTTCTCACGCTATTTTTCGCTCCGCCGGCGAGCGCGGACGAAAAGGAAGAGCACGAGGAAAGCGTCGAGTTCTTTTATCCGCTCACGCTCATGCGGCCGGTTATCGAGACATTGTTCGACTTCACCGCGAGGCATCAAAAGGCTCATGACGGCCGCGAGACAGAATTGGCGCCGGAGATCGAGTGGGCCGTCTTTCCATGGTGGAAAGTAGCGGTCGAGCTTCCGGTGCTGATCCAAAACCCCGGCCATCGTACGACTTTAGGAGGCATCGGCGACATCGGCATCGAAAACAGCTTCATGCTCTTCAAGTCGCGCGACCATCAAATACAGCTTCTCGGAGGTTTCGAGCTCAAATTGCTGAGCGGAGCGAAGACACTGGGCGGCGAAACGGCGATCGAACCTTTCCTCGTGGGCGGCGTCAGATTCGGACCGGTGCATCTCATCGCCGACTATGCTTATGAATGGACGCTGCATTCGCCGGAATCCGGACCGCGGAGCCAAGAGTGAGCGTCGGGCTCGCAGCGGCTTATGAACTGACGGAGCGCTTCTTGACGCTGCTGGAGATGAAAACCGTTCGGCTGGTGCGCGGCGGCGACACCGCCCTCAGGAACAAACAGCAATTCTATTTAACTCCGGGGATTAACTTCAAATTTACCGACGAGGTCGTGCTACGATACGGCGTCGAGTTGCCGGTGCGCAGCGTGCGAGAATTCGATTATGGGGTGAATCTGGGACTCAGCTGGGAATTCTAGCCCAAAAAGAGCAGGGGGAGGAGCGCAACGCTCCTCCCCCCGCTCTTCAAAATCTCAACTCGGTCTACGGGGTCGGCGTCATGACAAAGACGGCCATGTCGCCGTTGTAAACTCCTGATCCGACGATCTGTCCGAGGTTATTGATCGCGGCAGCGCTGTTGATCACCCATCCGGCCCCGCTGACGGCATCCAGTAGCGACTGGAGGTCAAAGACATTGCCGTCTTGCCACAGGACAACTCTCGATAGGCCTACATTCCATGTGCCGGGGACGTTGTAGGCGCTCGTGCCGAGAATGCCTCCGACATTGTTGGCCGCGGTTGCCGCTCCGTAATTATCGCCGGGCAGGAGCGGAAGCTCGACCGGCGTATGCTGCGCATCATTCTTCCAGATCACGGGCCGGTTGCCGAACGGCGGATGGCTCTCGCCGACCGTCTCGCCAAGATCGTTCACCGCCCAGGCATAGCTCGTCCAGTCATCGGCGTAGGGTTGGAGCAGCGCGAGCGTATGTTTCGCGTCGTTGTTCCAGAATGCGCCCCGTTGGCCGAAGAGGGAGCTCTGAACGTAGCCCACGACCTGAAGGCTCTGGTTGGCGCCGGTGGCGAATTCGCAGCGCACCTTGCCGTCGCCGCCGGGATAGGGCTGGAGATCGAGGCGCTTGAAAGTTCCCGGCTTGCTCGGATCTTCCGTATAAATCGCCGCCACCCAGCTGTTGCAGGTGCCGAAGCCTTTCAGCGCGTTGCCGACAATCGCGCCATTGTCATTAATATAAATCGCGTAGGCGTTGGCGGCGCTGGGATCGATATTAATGATTTTTCCGGCGCGGAAAAGCAGCGCCTTCGGCCGGCTGTCGCCGGTGTCGCCGTTGCCGACCGTGACCTCGCGCGAGTTGATCGCCTCGGCGAGACTGTAGGTGCCACCGGCGAGCCTGCCGAGCGTCGTCGGGCCGCCGTTCTTCCAAACCGTCGCCGTTCCATCGCACTGCCCGACGGCTTCGCCGAAGTCGTTGATGCCCGAGACGGCGCAATTGGCGCCGGCGAGCTTCGTAATCGTATAGCTCGTCTGCGCGAGCGCGGGTGCCGCGGAAAGCGCGACGCTCCATGCGCCGATCACGACGAGCCGGCGAATGGGTTTGGTAAAATCATGCGAAAACACTTTCATTCTATTTCTCCTTCTTTCCCGAGGGAAAATTTTATTGATCGCTCGCTAACGCAAGCGCTATGCCAGCGGAAATCATGGCAACCGACGTCGCGGCAAAAACGGGATACTTCTTGTCACTACGCAGATTTCCAGCTCGACCTGCTTTTGCATAGCGACGCCGGAGACACTGCGGAGCTCTGCGATCGGAAAATTTGCCCGCGAGCGTGGGGCATTTCAACAACACGGCCCGCGAAATCGGGAGAATGAGCTTGTGCATTATAAAAAAAGAAACAGGGATGGGGCGGAGACTCGTCTCACCCAATCCCTGTTTCTTTCGGCAGCGACACGTTAATTGATTATCGGCGACAGCGGTTGTCGCCGGGCTCGCACGCGCCGTGCCGCGCATGAGCGGGCGTCACGCTGGCCGCGAAGCTGAACAGCGAGAGCAGCATCGCAATCGCAATAAACTTTTTCATTTCGATTTACCTCCTCTCCGACTTATTTTTTCGCACAATGAAAATGGTAGTAGCAACCGGCGTGCCGAATCGTTTGCGCAGAGTGCGACGATTAAATCGATTGAAGATTGCTCAGAAATTGTGAAGAGAACCGGCTCGACACCGCGAGGACTTCCAGAGGCGCTGGGGATTTGCCGCGGAATATTTTCCAGCCGCGGGCATTTCACGCGGTGAAAGCGACCGACGAATTTAGAAGGAAAAGGGAAAAGTAAGAAAGGACGTTTAGGCGCCGATGACGCGGAGCGCTTCGGCCTCGATGCGCGCGACGCCCGGCACCATCGCCTCGACGAGCGGTCCGCTGTGCGGCGGCGGGATGGGAGCGGCGCCGACGCGGATGACCGGCGCCTTCAGATCGGAAAAAAGATTTTCCTGAATGATCGCGGCGATCTCCGCGGTGAGGCCGCCGATGACCGGCCCCTCGTCGACGATCATCGCGCGCTTGGTCTTGCCGACCGAAGCGAGGATCGTTTCCGTATCGATAGGAGCGAGCGAGCGCAGATCGATGATTTCGGTTTCGACGCCTTTCTCACGGAGCTTTTCGGCGGCGGCATCGACCTTCAGCACCATCCCGCCGCATGTCACGATCGTGAGATCTTTGCCCTGCCTCCGGAGCGCCGCTTTGCCGATCGGGACCGTATAGTCGCCTTCGGGCACGGCGCCTTTGACGCCGTAGAGGTGGTGGCTCTCGAAGCAGAGCACCGGGTTCGGATCGCGGATCGCCGATAAGAGCAGCCCCTTTGCGTCGGCCGGGGTCGTGGGACAGATAATCTTGAGGCCGGGAAAAGGAATGAAGGCGCCGTGGTTGCAGCTCGAGTGGCTCGGGCCGCCGCCGGGGCGCGTGCCGAACTTGTTGCGGATCACGATCGGCACCGAAATGCGCCCGCCGGTCATATAATGATAGCGCGCCGCATGCGTCACGAGCTGATCCATGCAGAGCGGCAAAAGATCGCAGAACTGGATCTCCACGACCGGCCGCATACCGTTGATGGCCGCGCCCACCGCGAGGCCGACCAGAGCGGCCTCGGAGATTGGAGTGTCGCGCACGCGGCTCTCGCCGAATTCCTGCATGAGCCCGCGCGTGACGCCGTAGGCGCCGCCGAACAGCGCCACGTCTTCGCCCATGACGAAGACGCGCGGATCGCGCGCCATCTCGTAGCGCAGCGTTTCGCGGAGCGCCTCCTGCAAGCGCATCTCTTTGGTTTTCTCAGTCACTGAGTCCATGAGCGCGGCGATTATCGGGCGAACACGTCGTCTATATTCACTTCCGCCGCCGGCAGCGGCGAAGCCTCGGCTTTCGCAGCGATCTCGTCCAGCTCGGCGTAAACGGCGGCGCTGATGCGCTCGAATTCCGCCTCGGTTAACCGGTTCTCCGCCGAGAGCTTTTCTTTCAGCCGCCGGATGGGATCGCGGCGCTTCCACTCTTCGATCTCCTCGCGCTTTCTGTAGCCGGTGCCGGGATCGCCGCCGAAGTGGCCATCCCACCGGTAGGTCAGACACTCGAGGAGCGTCGGCCCGTCGCCGCGGCGCGCCTTGTCCGCCGCACGCCGCGTCTCTTCATAGACCAGCTCGGCGTCGTTGCCGTCGATCGCCTTCCCTTCGAAGCCGTAAGCCGCCGCACGGTCCGCCAGCTGCTTGACCGCGACGCTTTTTTCCACACTAACGGTCATCGCGTACAAATTATTCTCCACGATGTAAACGACCGGCAGCTTCCAGAGGCCCGCCATGTTCATCGCCTCGTGGACGACGCCCTGGTTCATCGCGCCGTCGCCCATGAAGCTCACGGCGACTTCGCGGCCGCCCCGAATCTTCGCCGCCAGCGCAGCGCCGGTCGCGAACGGGACCGTCGCGCCGACGGTGCCGGTGTTGCCGAGAAAGCCGAACGAGAGATCCCCCATGTGCATCTTGCCGCCGCGCCCTTTCGAATAACCGTCGCGGCGTCCGATACACTCGCAAAGGAGCTTGTAAAGGTCCGCGCCTTTGGCGACGAGATGGCCTGTGCCCCGGTGATAGCTCGCGATAAGATCGCTCGGCTCGAGAGCGGCGCAGACGCCCGCCGCTATCGCCTCCTGCCCGCGATAGGAGTGCGGGCTGCCGAACATGACCTGCTTCTGGTAGAGGTCGTTCAACTTCTCTTCGAAGGCGCGCACCTGGATCATGGTGCGGAGCATCTCTTTTTTCTTGGCGGGATCCAGCATGTTTTATCTAAATATGGATGGCGGCCGTCGAACCGCACCCTCCACTTAAATTCTCCGTGATCGGATTGTCAAGTCAACGCTTGAGCGATGCGCTCAGGAAGTCCAACACCTCACCGCCCCAGACATGCGGTGCCTGAAAGCAGAAGCCGCCGTGGCCCTCCTCGTGGGTCTGCCCGTAGGGAGGAAAGATCACCCGTTTGTGCGTTTTGCCGGCGGCCTCCATCTCGCGCGCGAGCGCCAGGGTCGGCGTCAAATCCCAGTCGTTTTCCGCCTGGATGAAAAGGACCGGCGCGGCGGAGTTTCTGACGGCGCGAATAAGCCGCGATTGCAACGGCTTTGACTGCGACCAGGTCTGCGCGGCGGGGGCGAAAGCGATCGCCGCGCCGAGCCCGGCTCCCTTCTCGGCCGCAAGCAACGTTTGAATGCCGCCATAAGAGCAGCCGACCGCGGCGATCCGGCGGGGGTCCACGTCGGGGTGAGAGCGAAGATAAGCGAGCGCCGCCATCGTATCGTCGAGATGCAGCTCGTGCAGCGCGACGACGCCTCGCGACCCCTGATCGAAGAGCGCATCCACCTGACGGTCGGCAGGCGAGCGGCCGTGGCCGCGCCGGTGCGGAACGAAAACAACGTAGCCCTTGCCGGCAAAGAAATTCCCGATCTCCGGCTTGGCTCCCGGCCGGCGCTCGCTACCGTGGCTGTACAGGATTGCAGGGAAAGGACCTTCCCCCTGCGGCTTATAGAGGAACCCCTTGAGCGTCAGCGTGCCGCTGGAGAAGGTGACTTCTTCGGGCGTGGCGGCGGAGGAATCGGCGGAAGAGAGAAAAAACAGAAACGCGGCCAAATAAATAGGCCACATGGTCCTCATGCGGCCTATCTTAATCGATCACGGCGCTATGTTCTATCGACGGTTTAGACCGGCCGCGCGGCCGTCTTCGCGCGGAGCTTGTTCAACAGCTCGTCCACCGAGGCGCCGGCGAGGATGCGGCTGAACTGAGAGCGAAAATTCGCCGTGAGGCTGATATTGTCGATGATGACGTCGTAGACCTTCCACTGGCCTTCGATGAGGTGAAGACGGTAACCGACCGCAACCGTCTCAGCCGCGCCGTGAACGATCTCGGTATCGACCTGCGCGCCGTTCTGGTCCACGCGCTCGCGGAGGAAAAGAATCTTCTCGCCGCGATAGGATTCGAGCGTGTTCATATACGCGCCTTCGACGAAAGCGGTGAAGACCGCGACGAACTCGGCCTCGCGGCCGTCGAGCTGTTTCCAGCGGTCGCCCAGCGAGCGCTTCGCCATCTCGTTGAAGTCGAAGCGCGGCAGCAGGATATTGCGGATTTTTTCGACCGCCTCCTCTTTGTTCGCCCCCCGGGCGGCGCTCACTTCCTGGAGCACCTGAGAGACCCGCTCGATGGCGGTCTTGATCTGCTCGGTGGGCTGTTCGGCCGAGGAGAGCCGCACCGGCGCGACGCAGAAAACGGCCGATATCAAGAATGCCAACGGAAAAGAGACTATTTTTTTCAACATTGCGGCGCTCCTTCGCAGACTCTCTCGCGAGGGAGGAGCAAGGGCGATGCCAGCGTATTTTGACGAAAAGAGCCCGTGCCTGCTGGATTTTTTTTAATTGGGGAGCGCCGTGTCACAGAAAAATGCCGTGATTGGTCACACAAGCCCAAAAAATGTGATTTGGAAAGTTTCAGGTCAGTTCGTGAAGAACTGAAGCGATTGCTTGGTAAAGGAAACGAGCGGCCCCCAGTAGATGCCCAAGACCAGAGTCATAACGGAGAGCAATCCAAGGAGCGTCGCGGAGCTGGGGTCGAGCTCGATCGTGGAGTCGGACGGCTCCGGGAAGTCGAGGAACATGACTTTGACGACCCGGGCGTAATAGTAGAGGGAGATCACGCTGTTGGCGACGGCGACGATCGCCAGGAGATAGAACTGCTGTTTGATCACGGCGGCGAAAAGAAAGAATTTTCCGACGAAGCCCGCCAGCGGCGGGAGGCCGGTGAGCGAAAAAAGAAAGATCGCCATGGCGATCGCCGGCATGGCGGAGCCGCGCCACGCGAGCCCGCGGTAGCCCTCGATCTCCTCCTTGCCGGTGGCATTGGCGACGACGACAACGACGAGAAAAGCGCCCAGGTTCATGATGAGATAGACGACGATGTAGAACAGCATCGCCTGGAGCCCATCGTTGCTGAGCACGACGGCACCCATGAGGATGTAGCCGGCATGGGCGATGCCTGAATAGGCGAGCATGCGCTTGAGGTTCTGCTGGCTCAACGCCGAAAGGTTCCCGAGAGTCATCGTTATCATGCTCACGACGAGCAGGAACTGCGGCCATTCGACACCGGACAGAAAGCGCCAATTGCCGTCGGGGCCGAGCTGGGAAACCGCCGGGAAAAAGAACCGCAACAAAATCGCGACTCCGGCGGCGTTCGACGCGACGGAAAGAAAGGCGGTGAACGGGGTCGGCGCGCCTTGGTAAACGTCCGGCGACCACATGTGGAACGGGACGAAGACAATTTTATACCCGAAGCCGGCGAGGATCAGGACGAAAGCGATGAAAAGAGCGAGGCGGTTGGGGTTGCCTTGAAACAGCGTGGCGTGAAGCTGGCCGTAGTCGAGGCTCCCCGTCATGCCGAAGATCCAGCTCATGCCGTAGATCATCGCCCCTGAGGCGACGGCGCCGTAAATCAGGTATTTCAGCGCCGCCTCGCTCGAGCGGCGATTGCGCGGCAGAAAGCCGGTTAGAATGTACGATGTGATGCTCACCATCTCGAGCGCGAGATACGCCATCAATAGGTTCGTCGCGGACGCCATGAAAAACATGCCCAGCGCGGAGCTGAGAAGGAGCGCCGCGTACTCCCCCTGGTGCAGTGTCGCCACTTCGCGGCTGCCGAGCGACATCCAGAGGACGAGGATCGTCGCGGAGAGTGTAACGAGTTTGAAGAAGAGGCTGAAATGGTCGAGCGCCATCATCCGATGGAACATCAATCCGCCGGGGGCGCCGTAAAGGTGGACGGTGGCGCTAAAAGAGCAAAGACATCCGACGATCGAGACCAGGGCGAGAGCGCGTTTATTTTTTATTCCGAGGTCGAGCACGATCACCAGCAAAATCGTGCCGGCGAGGATGAACTCGGGCAGGAAATATTCCAGACTCGCGATATTGTCGAGATCCATCTTTTAGCTCAGATGCGGAATGACGACCTGGTTCAACTGGTTCAGCGATGCGCGCAGGAGATCCAGCACGACCGACGGATAGACGCCGACGATGATCACGATGATGCCGAGCGGAATCATCGTGAACAGCTCGCGCGCGTTGATCTCCGGCATCAGCTTGTATTTCTCATTGGTCATGCCGAGGTAAACCCGCTGGACGGTCCAGAGCAGATAGCCGGCGGTCAGAATAACGCCGGTCGCCGCAAAGGCGGTCAGCACCGGAGACTTCTGCCAGGAGCCCAGCAGCACCAGCACTTCGGAGATAAAGCCCGAAAGACCCGGCAGACCCATCGAGGCGAAGATCGCGAGCGCGCTGATGGCGGTATACACCGGCATCACCGCCGCGAGGCCGCCGAAGCCTTCGATCTCGCGGTGATGCGCGCGGTCGTAGATCACGCCGACCATGAGGAAGAGCATCCCGGTAATGATGCCGTGGTTGAACATCTGGAGCACGGCGCCGTTGATCCCCTGCGGCGTGAAGCTCGCCATCCCGAGCATCACGTAGCCCATGTGGCTCACGCTGGAGTAGGCGACGAGCTTCTTGAAATCCTTCTGCGCCATCGCGCAGAGCGCGCCGTAAATGATGTTCCAGGTGCCCAGCACGCCTAAAAAGGCATACGACAAGTCCGCGGTCGCCTGCGGCAGCATCGGGAAGTTGATGCGCAGGATGCCGTAGGTGCCCATCTTCAGCAGGACGCCGGCGAGGATCACGGAAATCGCGGTCGGCGCCTCGACGTGCGCGTCGGGGAGCCACGTGTGGAACGGAAACGCCGGAATCTTGATCGCGAAGCCGATGAACAGCCCCATCCACACGATGTGTTGAAAGCCCCAGCGGAGCTGGTCGAAGGGCCACATGCCGATCGGCTTCGTGCTGTAGTTGGCGCCCTGCGCGATCAGCTGGGTCATGTCGAAGGTGTGCGGCTCGCTGGTGAAGTAGAGTGCGAGTATGGCGAGGAGCATCAGCACGCTGCCGAACAGCGTATACAGAAAAAACTTTATCGCGGCGTATTCGCGCCGCGGGCCGCCCCAGATGCCGATCAAGAAATACATCGGCAGCAGCATCACTTCCCAGAAAATATAAAAGAGGAAAAAATCGAGCGCGATGAAAACGCCGACCATGCCGGTGTCGAGCAGGAGAAAAAGCGCGTAATAGCCTTTGACGCCCTTCTCGATTCCCCAGGAAGCGAAGATGCAGAGGAAGCTCAACAGCGCCGTCAAGAGCACCATCGAGATGCTGATGCCGTCGATGCCGACGAAATATTGAATATTGTACGACGGAATCCAGGCGAACTTCTCGACGAATTGCAGCCCCGGATTGTTCGGATCGAAGTGGAAGTAAAGCCAGACGCCCAGCAGCAGCGGGGGAACCGTAAAAATAACCGAGGTCCAGCGGATCCAATTCGGCCGGCTGCTCGGCAGGAGCAGCACGGCGACGGCTCCGGCCAACGGAAAAAAGGCCATGTAAGAAAGAACGTGGTCTGTCATGTTTTCGCTTCCCCCGGTAAAGAATCAGCCCGCATAGCGCAGCTTGATGATGATCGCCAGCACTACCGCGCCGAGAACGACGTAAAGGTAGCCGTTGATGCTGCCCGTCTGCACCTTCTTGAATTTGGCCCCGCTCCAAAAAATGATGTCGGCGACGGCGTTGACCATGCCGTCGATGACGTAATTGTCGAACAGACCTTCCAGCCACGAGATGAACACCGTCAGCCGCGCGCTGCCGTCGACGATGCCGTCGATGATGTAGCGGTCGATCCAGACGCCGACCGCCGCGAGCTTGAGCGTGCCCTCGACGAAGAGCTTCTGATAAAATTCATCGACGTAATATTTGTTGTATGAAAGGCGATAGAACAGCCCGCCCGCGAGCGAAGCGAAGCGGCCGGGCGACAGTGTGCGGCGATAGTACATGAGATAGGCGATGAAAAAGCCCGTGGCGGCGACGCCGACCGATAAAGCCATCAAGCCGTATTCGGCCGCGGCCGAATGTTCCGCCTCGTGGACCTCCGCGATGACCGGCTCCATCCATCCGGCGAAGAGGTTCGGGCCGAAGACGCCCGGCAGGCCGATATAGCCCGCCACGATCGAGCCGATGGCGAGAATGATCAGCGGCCAGGTCATCGCCGGCGGCGATTCGTGCAGATGCCCCTGCGTATGATGGTCGGCGCGCGATTCGCCGAAGAAGACCATGAACAGCTGCCGGAACATATAAAAGGCGGTCAAACCGGCCCCGACGAGCGCGAAAAACCACAGCCAGACCGAACCGTGGGCGCTCGAGAACGCCTGCCAGAGGATCTCGTCCTTGGAGAAAAAGCCGGCGGTGAACGGCGTGCCGGCGATCGCCAGCACGGCGATGGTGAAGGTCCAGAAGGTCTTCGGCATGTATTTTCTGAGCCCGCCCATCTTGCTCATGTCCTGTTCGCCGCCCATGGCATGGATCACGCTGCCGGAGCCCAGGAAGAGACAGGCCTTGAAGAAGGCGTGCGTCATGAGATGGAAAACAGCGGGCGCGTAGGCGGCGACCCCGGCGCCGAGGAACATGTAGCCCAGCTGGCTGATCGTCGAGTAGGCCAGCACGCGCTTGATGTCGGTCTGCGTGAGCGCGATGGTCGCGGCGCCGAGCGCCGTCGCGACCCCGACGGCGGCGACGAGCGAAAGCGTAAACGGCGCCATGGAGAAAAGGATGTTCAAGCGCGCGATCATGTAAACGCCGGCGGTGACCATCGTCGCCGCATGGATGAGCGCGCTCACCGGCGTCGGGCCCTGCATCGCGTCGGGGAGCCAGACGTAGAGCGGTATCTGCGCCGACTTTCCCGTCGCGCCGAGAAACAGGAACAGCGTCGCGAGCGTCGCCACCGGCACGCCCCAGAGCATCTGGCCCTGGAAGAGCGATGCGTTTTGGGCGATCTCGCGGAAGACGACCGTGGCGTGCCCCTGCTTATCCAGCGTCCAGAAGATCAGAAAGATGCCGAGGATGAAGCCGAAGTCTCCGACGCGGTTGACGATGAAAGCCTTGTTGCCGGCGCGGGTGTTGACGGGGTCGTGGTACCAGAAGCCGATCAGCGCGTAGGAGCACAGGCCGACGCCCTCCCAGCCGATGAACATGAGCAGCATGCTGTCGGCGGTGACCAGCAGCAGCATCGAAAAGGTGAAAAGATTTAGGAAGGCGAAGTAGCGCCAGTACGCCTTGTCGTCGTGCATGTAGCCGGTCGAGTAGATATGAATCAGCCCGCCGATGCCGGTGACGACGAGAATCATCACCGCGGAAAGCGGATCCACCCAAAACGACACATCGACGTGGAGCGAGCCGACCGTAAGCCACGAGTAGGCGCGATCGATGAGGAAGCGCTCCTCGGGCGCGAGCGCTTTGAGTTTAACAAAAGCGGCGACGGAAATGCCGAAGGCAACGATAACCGGCGCGCACGCAACGAGGCTGATCCACCATTTGCCGATGCGCTTCTGCAGCTCGGCGCCCAGCAGGCCGTTCAGCGCCGCGCCGATGAGCGGCAAAAGGACGATCCATCTCAAGTAATCGGTCTGAATCGGGTGTTCCATGGTCACTCTTTGAGCGTCTCGGTCGCGCCGACATCGATCGTATGGAAAAGCTGGAAGATCGCGAGCACGATCGCGAGACCGACCGCCGCCTCAGCGGCGGCCAGCATGATGACGAAGATCGCGTAAATCTGCCCGTCGACCCCGCCGCTGCTGTAGTGCGCGAAGGCGACGTAATTGATATTCGCCGAGTTCAAGATCAGCTCCACGCCCATGAGGACGCTGATCGCGTTCCGCCGCGTCAGCACGGTGAAAAGACCGAGGCAGAAAACGATCGCGCCGAGAATGAGAAAATGGGTGAGCGTGATTTCCATCGCGTCGGCTAGCCTTTGATTTCCTTCCGCGCGAGTACGACCGCGCCGATCAGCGCCGCGAGCAGAACGATGGACGCAAGCTCGAAAGGCAGCAAATAACTTTGCAAAAACAGATCGCCGATTTTCGCCGACGTCGGCGTGTAGACGATCTCTTTCGCCTTCGCCCACGGCGTCTCGCGAATCGTCTGGATGAGAAGCGCGAGAAATATCCCGACAATCAGGATCCCTGGAACGATTCCCGCAGTCCGATTGGTGATCTGCACATCGGTGATGCGGTGCGTGAGCATGACCGCGAAAAGGATCAGCACCAGAATGCCGCCCACGTAGATCAAGAGCTGTACCGCGGCGACGAAGTCCGCGCCGAGGAAAACATAAATCCCCGCCACGCCGGCGAAGGTGCCGAGCAGCGAAAACGCGGAATAGATGATATTGCGCGAGAACGCGACCATCGCCGCCGAGCCGACGACGAGGGCGGCGACGAGATAGAATACGACGGTGCCGAGTTCCATGCTGGTCTTTTCGTCCTAAAAAAAATCCCAAAAGGCAGACGGCCTTTTGGGTCGATCAATGACAGTGCGCGATTGAAAACAGAATCCGCCGGGACGCCCGCCCGTTCCCCATTTATCCTTCTCCCGCCCCCCCGCCCGCGTTCCCCTCGGGCGTTGCGAATTCATCGAGATATTTCTGGCCGATCTCGACCTTCTGCGCCATCGCCGGATCGGTCTCGCCGCCCTTTTTCGGCTTGTAGAGCGGCACCGTCTTCGTGACGAAATGGCGCACGAGGCCGGACGGGCTGTAGCTCGCCCCCTCGAACTCCTGCGAATGGCGGATCGATCCCGTCGGGCACGCCTCGGCGCAGAGGCCGCAGTACATGCACTTGCAGATATCGATGTCGAAGTGGCTGAAGGTGCGCTGCTTCGTCTCTTTGTTCATGTCGATGCCGATCGTGATGCAGCTGATCGGGCAGACGCGCTCGCAGGCGAGACAGCCGGTACAGATGTCGAGGTCCACTTCGAGAATGCCGCGGTAGCGGAGCGGCAGCGTCTCCTGCACGGGCTTCGGGATGCGGTCCGGATACTGGATCGTCATCGGCCGCCGCACCAAGTGCGACAGCGTGATCGCCATCCCTTCGAAGATCGTGGTGACGGTCTCGAAGATATTTTTCAGGTAGCCGCCGAATCCGTTCATTTCGTTCCTAGTGGATATTTCAGTTGTCCGAGAAAGTCAAAGATAACGCGTTAAATATACGGCCTGAGATAAAGCTCCGGCTTCGCATTATGGATCTGGTATCTGAGGCGCCGCACGAAGAGTCCCAGGATAAGCACGCCGAGCGCGAACATGCCGACGCTCGCCCAGCGGCTTCCATGCGGGAGAACGACCATCCAGGCCGCGGTGCCGATGACGCAGAGAAACGAGAGCGGCACCATGTATTTCCAGCAAAGCGCCATCAGCTGATCGACCCGCACCCGCGGCAGCGTCGCGCGCACCCACATCGCGACGAACACCCAGAGATAGGCCTTCAAGAAAAATACGACGAACTGGAGCACGCCTTCGATGAACGCGTTCCCCACCGGCGGCACCTGCCAGCCGCCCAGAAACAGGACCGTCGCAACCGCGCCGATAACATACAGGTTGCCCCATTCGGCGAAGAAGAAAAATAAAAAGCGCATGCCGCTGTATTCCGTCACGTAGCCGGCGACGAGCTCGGACTCGGCTTCCGGGATGTCGAACGGCGTCCGGTTCCCTTCGGCGAGCGCGGCGGTGAAATAGAGAAAGAAGGCGATGAACGTGAACGGATTATAAAATAAATACCAGTCCCAGGGCGCCCAGCCCTGTCCCTTGATGATCCCCTGCGTGCTCATCGTGCCGGCGACGAAGATGATCGTGAGCACCGCGAGGCCCGCGGGGATCTCGTAGCTTACGATCTGCGCCGCCGAGCGCATGCCGCCGAGCAGCGACCATTTGTTGTTCGACGACCAGCCGGCCATCAGGATGCCGACGACGACGATCGATGTCACGGCGAGCAGATAGAGAATGCCGATATTCAAATCGGCGACGACCAGATTGGCGCCGAACGGAATGACGACGAACGTGCAGAGAAAACCGACGAAGACGATATAGGGGGCGAGCGGGAAGAGCAGTTTATCCGCGGCGGCCGGGATCAAATCTTCTTTGAGCAGGTTTTTGATGCCGTCAGCGATCCACTGAAGAATGCCTTGGGGACCGACGCGGTTGGGCCCGACCCGCGACTGCATGCGCGCCCAGACGCGCCGCTCGAGCCAGCTCGTCACGCCGGCGAGCGGAGCGACGAAGACGGACAGGACGATGAACGCCGCGAGCACCATCGCGATCGCGTACACGACCTGGACTGGCGCACCGGGAAAGTAGCCTTGCTGGATCAAGCTGTCGACGAACTGCTTCATAAAATCAGCGATCGATCTCCGGCGCATCGACGTCGAGGCTCGCGATCAGCGCGATCAGGTCCGCGACCATGATGCCGCGGGAGAGCTTGTCGATGATCGCCATCGCGGTGAACGACCCGGTGCGGATGCGCACGCGATAGGGATATTCCGTGCCGTCGCTCACGACATAATAGCCCATGTCGCCGCGCGGCGCCTCGACGCGCACGTAAACCTCGCCCGCGGGCGGCTTGAACTTGCGCGGGACTTTGGAGATCGCCGGCCCCTTGGGCATCATCTTGAGGCACTGGCGCACGATCTTGCTGCTCTCCTGCAGCTCCTGCATGCGCACCCAGTATCTGTCGTAGCAGTCGCCGATCGTTCCCTTCTCGCCGTGGCCGACGGGAACCTCGAATTCGAGCTCGGGATAAACCGAGTACGGAATGTCTCTCCGGATGTCCCACTTGACGCCGGAGGCGCGGAGGTTCGGGCCGACGAGGTTGTACTGAAACGCTTCTTCCTTGGTGATCGCCGCGACGTTCGCGAGCCGCTCGATGTAGATTTTGTTATAGGACAAAAGCCGGTTGTACTCGTCGACGATCGGATCGAAGTGGTCGAGGAAGACGAGAATCTTGTCGCAGGTCTCCTGCGTGATGTCGTAGCCGACGCCGCCGATGCGGATATAATTATAAGTCAGGCGCGCGCCGCAGATCTCCTCCATGAGATCGTTGATCGTCTCGCGCTCGCGGAGCGCGTGGAGAAACGGCGTGATCGCCCCGATGTCCTGGCCGAAGGTGCCGACCGAGATCAGATGGCTCGCGATGCGGTTGAGCTCGCAGGCGATGACACGGCAGAATTCCCCGCGCCGGGTGACTTCGGTCGCGCCCAGCTTCTCCGCCGCCATGCAAAAGCCCTGGTTGGCGAACATCGCCGCCAGGTAATCCGCGCGGTCGGTATACGGAACGTAGCCGTGGTAGGTGCACTTCTCGCCGATCTTCTCGATCGAGCGATGGAGATAGCCGACGTCCGGGATCGCTTCGCCGATGACCTCACCGTCGGTGCGCACTACGAAGCGGAGCACGCCGTGCGTGCTCGGGTGCTGCGGACCGACGCTGATCGTCATGTCCTCGGTGTGGAAAACTTCGCTCTCGGGATAAACCGCTTCGCCCATATTTATCTCAGTAGTTTGTCGACCAGCGGCGCGCGCTGCGTGCTGATGCCGTCGTATTCTTCCTGCTCGACATAGTCTTTCCTGAGCGGGTGGCCGATCCAGTCCTCCGGCAGCATGATGCGCCTCAAGTCGCTGTGGCCGATGAAGTCGACCCCGAACAGGTCGAACACCTCGCGCTCGAACCAGTTCGCCGCCTTCCAGACCCCTTCGACTGTGGCGATGCGCGGCGCCTCGCGCGGCAGATCGGCCTTGAGCACGATTTGATGGCGCTTGGTGTAGGAGAAAAGATGGTAGACGACCTGAATCTTCTCGTCGTCCTTCTTGGTCCAGTCGATGGCGGTCAAGTCAGACAGGACCTCGAAAGCGGTCTCCGGGTCGTCCCGCAGGTAGCGGCAGACGTCCACGATCGCGCCCGCGTCGACATTGAGGCACGGGTCGAAAAAGTCGCCGCGAAACAGCCCGACCTTGCCGGGAAACTGCTTTTCGAGCTTATTGTAGATCTCTTGCGCCTGCACCTAGGTCCCCGCCCGCTCCTCGCGCGCTGCGGGATCTTTCACCAGCCAGCGCTCGCGCATCATCTTGTCCTGGATTCTGAGCAAGCCCTCGGTCAGCGCCTCCGGCCTGGGCGGGCAACCCGGCACATAGACATCGACCGGAATGATCTTGTCCACGCCTTTGCAAACGGAGTAGGCGATCTGGAACAGGCCGCCGCAATTCGAGCAGCTTCCCATCGAGATAACGTACTTGGGATCGGGCATCTGGTCGTAGAGCAGCTTGGTGCGCTTGGCCATCTTGTAGGTCAGCGTGCCGGCGACGATCATGAGGTCGGACTGGCGCGGCGTTGCACGCGGCACGCAGCCGAAGCGGTCGAGGTCGGCGCGCGGGCCACCGGTCTGCATGAGCTCGATCGCGCAGCAGGCGAGGCCGAAGAGCATGTACCACTGCGAAGAGGCCCTGCCCCAATTGAGCAGCTCATCAATCTTGGTGGTAAAAACGGTCTCGGGCAACGAATTCAACAGGGGTTGCATTGTAAGTACCTCTTAAGATTCGACTTTCTTGACCCATTCGAGATCGCCCTTGACCCAGGCGTAAACCAGGCCGAGCATCAGGATGGCGACGAAAATGAGAATCTCGACGAACGCGAATCCACCCTGCCCGCTCTCGACCCAACTGCGGAAGGTCGTCGCAACGGGGAAGACGAAGGCTATCTCGACCTCGAAAACGATAAAGATCAGCGCGACGATATAGAATCGGATATTGAAATTGACCCAGGCGCTGCCGGTCGCCGGCTCGCCGCACTCATAAGTCGATAGCTTGCGCTCCTGCGGGTTGTTCGGGCGCAGGAGCTTGCCGATCAGCAAGTTGACGCCGACAAATCCAGCGCCTAGCGCCGTAAAAACCAAGACATTGGCGAAGTCGAAAAGCATCTAAAATTATCGGCTGAAACTTATCGATTTCAGAGGCAAATCAGCTAAAAATACTATAGGCACAAATCGGCCCTCCGGTCAACTTCTTCCGCCCTCGACGGCATTGCCATCGCGGCCGATTTTGACTAGAGTTTATCGCTTCGGACAAACATGAGAATCGCCCGTTTATTTCTCGCCTGCGCGCTGGTCGCCTGGTCAGCTTCGACAGGCGCCGCGCAAAACCGGCCGGTGAAGGTCGCCTACAGCGCGATCTCCGCCGGCATCGGCGGCCTCTGGCTCACGCACGAGCAGGGGATCTTCAAAAAGCACGGCCTCGATTCGTCATTGATCTATTTCCGCAGCGGCGTCACCGCGACACAGGCGCTTCTGGCTGGTGAGATCCAGTTCGGCCATCTGGCTCCCGGTCCGGTCATGACCGCCTGGGCGCAGGGGGCGGATATCGCCTGGATCGGCACGACGACCCACAAAATGGTCTTTACCCTCGTCGCCGAGCCGGCGATCACCCGCGGCGAAGCGCTCAAGGGTAAGAAAATCGGCATCACGCGTATCGGCTCCGCCGCCGATCTGGCGGCGCGCGCGGCGCTGGAGCATCTCGGCCTCACGACGAAAGACGTCTCGCTCATCAGCATGGGCGGCATCCCGGAGATTCTTACCGGCTTGAGGGCCGGGGCCGTTCAGGCGGGCATCCTGTCGCCGCCGTTTTCCACCTCCGCGCTTGACGCGGGCTACCGGCGGCTCGTCTTTATTCCCGATCTCGGCAAGGAATTCACTTTCTCCGGCATCGCGGTCAAGCGCGACACCATCAACGCGAATTCCGGCGTTGCAGAGGCGTTCATGGCCGCCCTCACCGAAGGCGCGAAGATTTACAAGGAAGATAGTAAGGCCGCGCTCAGGGTCTTGAAGAAATATGTCCAGGTGGAGAAGGAATCGCTGCTGGAGGCGGGCTATCGCGAGTATGACACGGCGCTTACGAGCCCGCCCTATCCGTCGTTGAAGGGGCTAGAAGCAGTGCGCGAAAGTCTGGCGGACAGCGCGCCGATGTTGAAGAAGGTGGATTTGAGGAAATTCGTCGACGATCGATTTGTACGACAAAAATAAAGCATGGGAACGGGAAACTCCCTTGATGTCATTCCCGAGCAAGCGGGAATCCAGTCTTTTAGCCTGGACCCTTGTTTCGCGGGGGTGACGGACTTTTTTTTAGTGCTGTAAAAAGCTGACGCCGGATTGTCGGCGAAGGAGAAGACATATGCGAGTCGAAACCGAACGGAAGATGAAGCGCTGGCGCGAGCAGCGCTGGCTGCTCGATCAGATCGTCCAGACGCGCGGGCTCGATTGGGACCAGGGACGGACCGGGAAAATTCTCCGCAACTGCGGCGCCGGCGTCGAAGCGGATTTGCGCGAGATCGGCCGGCGCGTGCAGAAATTTACCGACATCCCGCGCGAGTTCTCGCGCGCGGCGGCGCGCCGGGAGGAGCTCGGGCGCGAGGCCGAAGCGGCCGGCCACGAAGTCGAGGCGCGCGAGCACTACTACGTCGCGGCGACGTTTTATTCCAACGCGATGTGGGCGATCTACGAGGACAACAATCCCAAGCGCATCGCGTGGGGCGAGAAGAAGCGCGACTGCTACGACAAATTCATCCGCTACGCCGGCCGGCCGATCGAGCGCGTTGAGCTGCCTTACGAGGGAAAGCAGATCGCCGCGCTGCTGCACCTGCCGCCGGGTCTGAAGGCGGGCGAAAAAGTCCCCTGCGTGCTCTACATCCCCGGCATGGACGGCGTGAAGGAAGACAGCCCGCTCTACGGCGAGCCCTTCATCGAGCGCGGCATCGCCGTGCTCGCGATCGACGGCCCCGGCCAGGGCGAGACGCGCGCCCGCGGCATCAAGTGCACGGCCTCGAACTACGAAGACGCGGGGAAGCTCGCCGCCGATTATCTTTCCAAGCGGCCGGAGATCGACGCCAACCGTCTCGCGATCATGGGCTCGAGCATGGGCTCCTACTGGGGGCCGCGCGTTGCCGCCGCCGAGCCGCGCTTCAAGGCGTGCGCGGTGAGCGGCGTGTGTGTCGAGCCGGGGCAGTACACGATCTTCAACACCGCCTCGCCGACCTTCAAGCTCAACTACATGTACATGTCGGGTTACGACGAGGAGGAGGCGTTCGACGAGTTCGCCAAGACGCTCACGCTGAAACGCGTCGCTTCCAAGATCAACTGCCCGTACCTCATCGTCGCCGGCGAGGACGACGAGCTCTGCCCGATCGAGTTCGTCTACGACTTCATGGACGAGGTGCGCGGCCCCAAGGTGTTGGTGGTTTACGAGGGCGAAAAGCATTCGATCCGCAACCCGCGCTCGCGCACGCTCATCGTCGATTGGCTCGCCGATCGTCTCCACGGCAAGCCATTGAAGCCGGAGAAGATCTACGTCGAGATGAGCGGCAAAGAGATCCGGACGCCATGGTAAGAAAGCTAACCGCATTCAGCGATCAGCTTTCAGCCGGAATTTTCTTGTTCTTTCCTGATAGCTCACGGCTGAGAGCTTCTCCGCTATGAAAATCGTGTACGGCGACCTGGTCGGCGGCGCCAGCGGCGACATGTTCGTCGCGGCGCTGCTCGATCTGGGCCTGCCGCTCGCCGCGCTCAAATCCGAGCTCAAGAAAATCCCGGGACTCAAATACCGCCTGGAGGCCGGCAGCAAAAAACTCGGCGCGATCCGCGCGATGCGCTTCCGCGTGGTAACGGCCAAGAAGGAGCCGGAGCGCTCCTGGACTGAGATCCGGCGCATCATCCAGCAAAGCGCGCTGGAAAGTGAAACCAAACAGCGCGCGATCGACATCTTCGCCCGCCTGGCCGATGCCGAAGGCAAAGTTCACGGCGTTTCGCCTGAGCGCATCCATTTCCACGAAGTCGGCGCGACGGACTCGATCGTCGACATCGTCTCCGCCGCGATCGGAGCGTACCATCTTCACATCGACGCTTTCCATTTTTCGCGCATCCCGCTGGGGCGCGGCGTCACGCGCTCGCGCCACGGCCCGCTGCCGCTGCCCGCACCGGCGACGCTGGAGCTACTGAAAGGTTTGCCGGTCGAGTGGACCGATCTTCCGGCGGAGACGGTGACGCCGACCGGCGCCGCGATCATCGCGTCGCTCGGAAAAACTTTCGGAGCGGCGCCGCAGATGACGGTCGAGCAAATCGGCTACGGCGCCGGCGAGAAGGAATTTCCCGACCGCCCAAACGTGCTCCGTCTCATCCTGGGGCGGGAGGAAGCGGCCTCCGAGCATGACGACATGCTCGTCATCGAGACCAACATCGACGACATGAGCCCGGAATTTTACGATTATCTCTTCGAGCGGCTCTTCGCCGCGGGCGCGCGCGATGTTTTTCTCACGGCGGTACAGATGAAAAAGAACCGCCCGGGGACGCTTTTGACCGTTCTCGCCGAGCCGGCCCTCCGCGAAAAAATCGCGGAGATCGTTTTTTCCGAGACTTCGACTGTCGGACTGCGTTATCATCCCGTCCAGCGCGACGTGTTGAAGCGCGAGGTGGTCCGCGTGAAAACGAAGTACGGCAATGTGAAAGTCAAAGTCGTCGAGCAGCCCGACGGGCGCCGCAGAGCGGCCCCCGAGTATGAAGACGTCAAGCGGATCGCCGCGCTGAAGAAAGTCCCGCTTAAAGCCGTCTACGACGAGGCGCTGAAGGATTTCACTTCATAGCCCGCTTCCGGCGACATTTACAATGAAAGATCCCGTGGAGAATCCCGACGCTTCGCCTTCGGTTCCATGGGCCTCGCTCCGCTACCGCGACTTCAGACTTTTATTCATCGGCTCATTTTTCATCACGACGGCACAGCAGATGCGCCAGACGCAGAATCTTTATCAGGTCTACGAGCTCTCCGGCTCCGCGTTCCTCCTCGGCATGACCGGCCTGGCGCAGGCGGTGCCGCTCTTCGTCGTCGGGCTGTTCGGCGGCACGCTCGCCGACCTGATGGACCGCCGCACGCTTTCCTGTCTGACGATGCTCGGGAATTTTCTCGTCGCAGTTTCTTTGGGGGTTCTCACGCTCACCGGCCTGATCCAGGTGTGGCACATCCTGGTGGCCACCGCGCTGACGTCCGGTCTCAACATCATCCTATATCCGGCACGCATGGCGATGATCTCCGGCCTCGTGCCGCGCTCGCATCTCACGAACGCGGCGGCGCTCAATTCCAGCATCGCTCAGGGCGCGCATTTCATCGGTCCGATGTTCGCGGGCGTCGCGCTCGCGGCGGCGAGCGCGGGCAACGCGTATCTGCTGAACGCGCTCGCTTACGCGCCGGCGGGGCTTGCATTTATGCTGATCAAAAGCCCGGCAGAATCGGATCGCGTCAAAGTCGCGCGGTCGCTTCGCGGGCTGCTCGACGGCATGCGCTTTCTCTGGCTCCAGCGGATCGTCTTCGCTCTCGTCCTGATGGATTTCGTCATCATGAGCGTCGGCTATTATCGACCGCTGCTGCCGGTCTTCGCCAAAGACATTTTTCACGTCGGGCCGGCGGCGTTCGGCATGCTCGCGTCGGCGCCGGCGATCGGCGGCACGCTCGGCACGATCGCCGTGCTGATCATGGGCAATGTCCGGCGGAAGGGATTGCTGGCGCTCTGGGCGTTTCTCATGTTCAGCCTGTGTCTAGGCGCGTTCGCCTTGACGCCGAGCTTCTGGGTCGCCGTCGCGCTGGTCGCGGGACTCGGGCTGACGAATTCCTTGCAGGCGGTGATGCGCCAGACCTCATTTCATCTCTTGACGCCGGATCATCTGCGCGGCCGCGCGTTCTCGGTCTTCAATATGTTTTCGCAGGGCGCGAACGCGGTGGGCGCGATGATCGTGGGATTTCTCGCCTCGCTCGTGGGCGCACCGGGCACACTGCTCACCGGCAGCGCCCTCGGACTCGCGCTCACGCTGACGATGTGGGCGCTCTGGCCGGAAGTGAGGGAATTCGAGGCGGCAACGGCACTCGATAAGATTAAGGTCGCGTAAGCAGGCTGTCGATCGACGCGCCGAGCCGCGTCTCGAATAAATCGGCCAACGAAGTCCGCGTAAAGTCGCCGCTCGCGATGTAAGGAATCTCTCCCAGACAGGGACTTGCCGTGAGAAAACGCATCGCGTCCGCATTCGTCTCCGCCGCGAGCGACGCTTCGCGCTCTAGATGGTTCCAGATGTACCCGAATACTCGGAGATTCCGGCTCGCCGCGTTTTCCAACGTTAGCAGCAGGTGATTGAGGGCGCCGAGCCGATTGGCGGCGACGACGACAACCGGGAGCTTCAAGAGTTTCGCGAGATCGGCGTAGGTGTAATGCGGCAGCAGCGGAACCAGCAGGCCGCCGGCGCCTTCGACGACCGTGAGATCGTTCTTCGCGGCAGTCTCGTCGTAAAGCGCACGTATGCGATCGATATCGATCGCAGCGCCCGCGCGCTCGGCGGCGACGCCGGGCGCGAGCGGATCTTTAAAGCGATACGGGCAGATTTTTTCCAGCGGCTCGTCCGAGCCGGAGGCTTCTTTCAAGCGCGCGGCGTCCTCGGGAAACAGCGCGCCGTCTTTTTCCGCGCAGCCGGTCTCGGCCGGTTTCATGACGCCGACGCGATAGCCGGATTCTTTGAATAGCGCCGCGAGGCCGCACGCGACCAGCGTTTTGCCCACG